>WBZO01000250.1_pt1 | contig 129800 bp, 113 predicted proteins | sample 5204261 | NCBI WGS metagenome assembly WBZO01 (sample SAMN12412400, study PRJNA552823) | activated sludge metagenome | isolation source: activated sludge from anammox sidestream of wastewater treatment plant... | place: USA: North Carolina | collected 2017-09 | reverse complement strand
AGCATAGACGGTGCCGTTCATCCCCGTTCCGAGAGCCGACCAACTGCTGCCGTTCCATTTTGCAATATAGTTCGCACTCACGCCGCCCGCTGTCGTGAAGGCGCCACCGGCATATACATCCGAGCCGGATACGGCAATAGCATAGACGATGCCGTTCATCCCCGATCCGAGAGCCGACCAACTGCTGCCGTTCCATTTTGCAATATAGTTCGCACCCACGCCGCCCGCTGTCGTGAAACCGCCACCGGCATATACATCAGTGCCGGATACGGCAATAGCAGCGACGCTGCTATTCATTCCCGTTCCGAGAGCCGTCCAAGAGCTGCCGTTCCATTTTGCAATGCGATTTGCCGTTACATTCCCGATCGCGGTAAAGGCACCCGCTGCATAGAGATTCCCCGCGGCATCAACAGCCACGGCGTAAACATTGTTATTCGCACCCGCAAGCCCGAATCGGTTATCCCAGCCGTCGGTACATTCGTCTTCAGGGGCAAGATTGCCCGAATCGCCTTCCGGTAAAAAGCGCGGTTCACCGTTCGGGCCGTAGGCCATGCGGAAGCCTTTAGGGTCGAAAGAGCCTGTTGATCCCTCTTTTATCGTTCCGTCGGGATTCAATATGGAAGAGATCGAAGACTGTGCTTGTTCATTCTTCTCATCAGTACTTGCGCGGCCGTCTCCGATGTTCCCATAACGGATGTCGCTTCGCATCCATTGAATATCAGGCCGGTCGGCATAAGCAAATTGACAGAGAAAGCTCATTGCCAAAATGGCCACAATAGTGTTGGAAGCGATCCGGGATAGAATGATCTGTTTCATATTCATGGCGGTAAACTCCTCAAAATTTCAACGTGGGCGAAGCCTCTTTTCCGCTTCGCCGCCAAGGCCGCTGCTTTTACAGCGGGCGACTCAGTGATCATCTGCCGATGACAGAAAGAACAAGAACCCGGATATCGGCCGATCTCGCTGCTCCAATAAAAAGGAGCGAAACACCAACCCAAGTCTTGTTACAGGCACTGACGATCTCATGCATAATGACGAAATGCCTCGCACAAAGTCCCTAAGAACTTCCAAATTGTTTACGAATTCTGCTGTAAGTCGAGAAGATATCATTATCTGGCCGGAAAAAGCAATAGCGAGAGCAGTATTTGGGGTACTTCTGCTGATCGATCATCTGTCCGGCCAATTGCTTGCCAAAGTGATCGCCTCCTCTCTTGCCAAACAAAGAAAAAAGGCCGCCTGAAATGCGTATCAGACGGCCTCTTTGTGGTTGTGTGAGTGTTTGTTTTGTTCGTATCAGCGGACGAAGATGCTTGGGACAGGGATGTCGCCCGTTGAGCCGAACTGTTTTATCAGAAGGCCGGCGGTCGAGCGTTTCACATACCAAGTGCTGCCGGTCGGACGGAACACCGCTGCGTCTGCCTTGCCGTCGCCGTCATAGTCGCCCGGCGAAGGCACATCGCCCGTCGTGCCGAACTGATCCGCGTAGTATGTCAGGTCTTCGCTCCGAAGGATGTACCATGTGCCCGAAGGTGCCCAGAATGCAACATCCGCCTTGCCGTCTCCCGTGTAGTCGGCAGGCACTGCCTTGTCCGTCGAAGAACCGAACTGCGTTGCGAACACGCTGTTATCGGAACTCTTGCGTATCCACCATTCGGCACCGTTAGCACCGTTCGGGCGGAATACGGCAATGTCAGCCTTGCCGTCTCCGTCATAATCGGCTGTGACGGGTTTGTCGCCTGCCGCTCCAAAGCCTGTGATCGTAATGCCGCCCGTTGTGTTGTCTATGTACCAAGTGGAGTTCGACGGACGGAACACGGCAGTGTCTGCCTTGCCGTCAGCATCGTAATCTGCAGGCACGGGCACATCGCCGTTTGTTCCGAACGGTGTTGCATAGTACGTCATATCCTCACTGCGTAGAACGTACCAATAGCCTGTCGAAGGACGCCAGAACGCCACATCAGCCTTGCCGTCACCCGTGTAATCAGCCGCAACAACACTGTCTGTCGCAGCACCGAACTGCGTTGCGAACACTCCGTCATTCGAACTCTTCGATATCCACCACTCCGAGCCGTTCACTCCATTCGGTCGATAGATCCCGATATCCGTCTTCCCGTCACCGTCAAAGTCAAAGGGAACACGCGTTGTTGAGGTCTGCGGCCTGTACCAATCGGTAGCAATATCGATCGCCGAATTTGTGGTCAGCCGAACCGGTGAAGTCCCGTCAGAATTTGCAACAAAGACTTCCGGCAAATTTCCTGCTTGGCCGGAGTACAATATTTTTGTGCCGTCGGGCGACCAGACAGGTATTTGAGGATTATTTGTCTGAGGCCATGTCAGAGGGTTCGTACCATTGATGTTCATTACAACAACACGGACATCGCCCGTGCCGGAATCCCTGATGTACGCTATCTTTGTACCATCCGGCGAGACATTGGCATATACGTTAAGAACGGGCGCTGACGTACCGGTGATCGCGGTGCGTTCGCTTCCGTCCGCATTTGAAACGCAAATCTGATAATTCGTTTGATTCTGATCGCTACAACTGAACACCAGCTTAGTGCCGTCCGGAGTATAGGTGGCAAGATCCTCGTCCGGAACGGTTACAGCGACCGCACTTTGACTCGAACCATCCGGGTTCATCGTATATAGGTCACAGCTTCCGCTGCTGCAGCGTGAGAAAAGTATCTTCTGACCGTCGGGCCGCCATGTAGGATATTTATCGACCGTAGCAGTATTCGTTAATCGAACAGGGTTGGTTCCGTCGGCATTTGCGGTCCATATTTGCCATGGGCTGGTCGGTGTCTCACGACGCTGATAAACGATCTTCTGGCCATTCGGCGAAAACTTTGCGAGAATTTCCGCCACCTCATTATTCGTTGTGCGCACCTGAGATGCTCCGTCGGTATTCATACGAAACAGTTCGGTCGTCCCGTTACGCGACGAATAAAAAAGTATCGGCCTGTTGCCCGAAGGCGCCTCCGGCACTCTGTCAAGTTGGTGGATCTGGTCAAGGGACAGAGGCCCATCGTAAATGCGAAGCCTGGCAATGGAGCCAGCGGAAGCCTGGATCGGATTCGCTCCGGCCCAATCCTGAAAAAATCTTAGACTTGTGATCGGCCCTCCGTCAGAAACGTCGCTAACGGCAAAAATATTGTCGCGATATATTGTCAGTACATTGTTGGAACGAACCATAGTGATCTGAAAATAGGAGTTTGCGTCGGTCGGCGGGTGTGACCCGCCTTCGCTTTCACCGATCCGTCCGTCGATAAGCCAACCGCCTTCGTCAGGAGCAGTTCCGCCGGACGCATCCAGAACCCGCCTTTTGCCTGTTACCGCTGCAAACTTGAACAAGATTACCAAGGACATGCTTTCCGTGTTCGGCACTATCGGCCCCAGAGCGTTGATCGCCACTCCGTTATTCAACGGGAAGTTGAGCACCTGACGCGAAAATCCGTCAACTTGTTCAGTACCAAATGTATTCGGCCCATTCCCCGTACCGGTGAGATTCGCTAATTCCGGTACCCCTGCGACGGAACTTGCTAAATTTCCCTGGAATTGGTAGTCAGCCTTCAGTGTTTGGGCCTTTGCGTTCCCGTAATACGCGATAATGATCACAAGGATCAATGCTACTCTAAACAATTGATGTCTCATTTCTGTTGCTCCAGATGTTGAATTTGATCGATCAGTCTCCCTCCGAGAAAACTGACCAACGAACAGATATACATAGGAACAGCCGCCAAAGTAATTAAAATTCGGCTAATTCTTGGCTAATTTCACAAAATAGGCATAGAATCATCCGAGACGGAAAGGCAATGGATGAGATCGTATCCAGTTCTCTTACGGATCCGCCGAGAGCGTTCAGGTTCGGCGAATTCGAGCTCGATCTGCTCGACGAGACCCTGCGCCGCAACGGAGCAAAGATCGCGCTGCCTCGGCGGACGATCCAGGTGCTTCGCCTACTTGTCGAACGACGCGGCGAGATCGTTTCAAAGAAAGAGTTCTTTGAAACCGTTTGGACCGGTTCGTTTGTCGAGGATAACAACCTTACCGTCGCAATTGCGGCCCTAAGAAAAGTACTTGATGATGACGCCCGGCACGCTCGTTTTATTGAGAATTTGCCGCGAAAGGGTTATCGTTTCGTCACTGAGGTCGAATCAATTACGGATGATGGGAGCAAATCTGCCGCGAATGCAGGATCTGCCGCCGCCGCATCGCCGAAAAGTTCTCGTCGTTGGATATTCTTTGGCACATCGGCGATGATCGTACTCTTGCTGATCATCATTGCCGGTTTCAGGGGCCGCGATTCATCGTTTCTCGAAAGCCGCGGCCCAACACTGAAGTTTGATTCCCTCGCGATCTTGCCGTTCCAAAGTGAGAGCGAACAAAGCCGATATCTGGCAGATGGTTTTGCCGACGGCATTACAAGCGACCTCTCGAAGCTGTCGGGGTTCAAGATAATTGATCGCAATTCGGCCGAAAAGTTCGGGAACGCTCCGGACCTGGCGGTTGCGGCGAAGGAACTGAACGTTGCAGCTGTATTGACAGGACATCTCGAGCAGAATGGCGACGTAATGATCGTGACGACAGATCTGTTCGATGCAGCCGCGAATACCGTTGTTTGGCATCAGCAGGTACGCCGGCAGACCCTGGAGATGCTCGCATTACAGCAGGAGACCTCGCAGGCGATGATCGAACGGCTGCAGCTTCAGCCCAATGATCCGCAGCTGGCCAAGCTTGCGAAGCGGCAGACAAATGACCCTATCGCCTACGACCTTTATTTGAAAGGACGGTACTTTTGGAACAAGCGTGACGAGTCCGAGATCGTCAAAGGTGCCGAATTTTTCAGGGCTGCGACAGAACGGGACCCCACGTTTGCCAAGGCCTTCGTCGGCCTTGCCGACGCTTACACGCTTGGCAGCTTCGGCGAGATGGGCATGAGCATAGAGGAGAAGAACTCGCTTGTTCGCGGATATCTGCAAAAGGCTCTTGATATTGATGATACGTTGGGCGAGGCTTATGCAGACCGTGCTATCAACAAATGCTACTACGACTGGGACTTCCCGGGGGCCGGCGCTGATTATCGGCGCGCGATCGAACTCGCTCCGAATTATGCAACGGCGCGGCATTGGTACGCCGAGTTTCTCACTATGGAAGGCAGATTTGATGAAAGTGCGGCCGAATATGAACGAGCCTTGGCGCTCGACCCACTCTCAATGCCGATCAGGACAGATATGGCGTTGAGCTATTATTACGCGCGAGATCTCGACAAGGCCGCCGCTTTGCTTGAAAAAGCAAAGGATCTTAACCCCGAATATGCCCGCACATACTTATTTCTCGGAATGGTTCATTTGGAAAAAGGCAATTTTAACAAAGCAATTGACGCCTTTGATAAATATGTTACTCTGCAGCATAAGAACGGCACAAGGTCGCGGGATAATTACCTCAAAAATGAACGATTCTTTGCAGATCTAAGAGCCGCTGCCACTTCCGGCGGCTTCTGGCGCGCCTTTGTCAAGGGCGGCACCTACGATCTGCTTGACCCTTATCTCCTGATAGTTGGATATGCAAAACTCGGGCAGAATGATAATGCCTTTCGACTCGTGCGACAGAGTCTCGACGATCATTACTCCGGATTGGTTTGGTTCAAGGTCGCTCCGGGTATTGACGGCATTCGCTCCGACAACCGATTTCACGAGATCGAAGAGCGAGTGAAGTTCTAAGCCGCTTCTCGTATAAGAAGTACGATCGCGGTCGCTCGGATGGCGAGGCCGTGGCCGACCGCATCGACAATTTCGCCGGTCTTTGCCTTTACGGAAACACGTTCAGCCGAGACGCCGACGGCATCAGCGATCACGGAGCGCATCTCATCAATGTAAGGCCTGAGTTTCGGACGTTCGAGATCGATCGTCGAATCGAAATTCACTACGGAAAAGCCTTTTTCGCGGGCGAGGCCGGCCGCATATCGGAGGAACTGTATGCTAGCGGCATCGCGCCATTTAGCATCATTGTCCGGAAAATGTGTACCGATGTCGCCAAGCCCCAACGCACCGAGTATCGCGTCGGTTGCCGCGTGCAGAAGTACATCGGCGTCCGAGTGTCCTTGCGCACCGAGGTCAGACTCGATGCGGGTGCCGCCGATCATTAACGGCCGCCCGGCCACGAGGCGATGAATATCAGTGCCGATCCCTATGAGCATCATAACTTGTGTTCAGCCTCGATCTCTGCAAGAAGAGTTTCCGCGACAGCGATATCCTCCGGCCGCGTGATCTTGATATTGCGGGTGCTGCCTTCTACACAGTGTATCGGAACGCCGATCGCCTCAACAAGGTACGCTTCGTCCGTAGCAGCGGCGGCCGACGCTCCTGCATCGGCAAAGGCACGCGTCAGGACCTCCATCCGAAATGCTTGCGGCGTTAGCGCTCGGCGAAGCCGTGTGCGATCGACCGTACGGACGATCTCGCCGTTCTCGACGTGTTTTATCGTGTCGCTGACCTCGGCAACGAGGCACGCCGCGCCCGTCTCGGATGCCTTGCGAATGACCTCATCGATCTCCGCAACCGATACAAGCGGCCGGGCGCCGTCGTGCACGGCGACAACCTCCGCGGCTTCGACCGCCGCCAAGCCGTTCCGTACAGACTCAGCCCGAGAGCTGCCGCCGATGACCACGCTCTGCAATTTTGTTATGCCGCATCCGAGATCCATTGCCTCAAAACGGCGGCGGCCGTCATCCGATAACACTAGGACGATGCGGTCGATCGTTTCGGCGGCCTCGAACCGCTCGATCGTACGGCGGAGAACAGGTATTCCGTGGATATTGACGAATTGTTTTGGAGTTTCCGCACCGAACCGCTCGCCGGTGCCCGCAGCTACGATGATAACGGTCGTCATAATGGCAAATGCCCGATGAAAGCCGCCGATCAGCCGCAGGCTATTCTATCTCTTCGATGATGGTGGTTTGACGAAGCTCGCGTGTCGCCTTGCGAAACCCGACCGAGCGCGAATCGTGGATATTGAAATTGTTATTGTCGCCGTTGTCCTGACCTTCTTCCCACAGGCGGCCGAAGATCATCTTTCCTGCTGTCGTTTGGAGCACGCTCGTAACCGCGATATCAGCGGTCTTGCCGATCAAACGGCGAGCGTTATCAATGACGACCATTGTGCCGTCGTCGAGGTAAGCAACACCTTGGTTGTACTCCTTGCCCTCCTTGAGTACAAAAACCCGCATCGCTTCGCCCGGCAAAACGACCGGCTTGAGTGCATTGGCAAGCTCATTTATGTTCAGCACGGAGACGCCGCGGAGCTGCGAGACCTTATTGAGGTTGAAATCGTTGGTAACGATCACCGCGTCAAGCTGCGTGCCGAGTTCGATAAGCTTGAGATCGACCTCTTTTACATTCGGAAAATCGGTCTCAACGATCTGAACATCGAGCTTTGTATTGTTGCGGAGCCGCTGGAGCATATCGAGGCCGCGGCGTCCGCGCTGCCGCTTTGATGAATCGGCAGAATCGGCAACCTGCTGAAGCTCGGTCAAAATAAAATGCGGGACAATGAACGTACCGTTCAAAAATCCTGTTTCGGCGACGTCGGCGATGCGGCCGTCAATGATCACGGACGTATCGAGTATCTTGTAATCGCGGACCGCATTCTTGTCGCTGAAGATGCCGCCGAGTGCCGAGAGATCGATGTAATCGCCTTTAGCGGCCCCCACCATCAGCCCCACATATCCCATTAAGAACATCAGCGAAATGGTCAGGAATGTCTGCATTTCAGCCGACACAGCAGCTTCTTTTTGGATCGATATGAGCATTCCGATAAGGAACGCCCCGATGATGCCCAAGATCGCGCCGACGGCCGCGCCGATAAGTGTCTTGAGGCTTGCGCGACGCACGCGCATCTCAAAGCCGATGATAACAAAGCCGATAAGCATACCGAGGCCGGCACTGATCATGCGCCGCGTATTCTCATCCGCAACGCCTTCAAGCCCGAATCGGTGAGTTCGCTCAAAAGGATTAAGGACGTACCCAAGCAAGATGAGTAAACCCATGAACGCCACCCGTAGGATAAGGACATCGACCTTCATTCCCTGAAATCTTACCATAAATGAAACTGCTAAGTTAAGAATTTCTCCAGAGTTTCTCGACAAATACGCCAACCGCGGCCGAACTCTGTTATCATTTCACTTCCGAATATGGCGAAACAGCCAGCAACGATCTTTGTTTGCCAGAACTGCGGCGGTCAAGCACGCAAGTGGCTTGGGCAATGTCCCGACTGCGGCGAGTGGAACACGTTCGCCGAAGAGAAGTTCAGGCCGTCGCGCGTTTCAACCTCACAAAAGCTTGGCAACGCCGCTTCGCCCGTGCCTTTTTTGAGTATCGAATCGCAGGATGACAAGCGAAGCGCGTCGGGGATCGATGAGTTCGACAGAGTGCTCGGCGGCGGCATTGTCGCCGGTTCGCTCGTGCTTATCGGCGGCGCTCCCGGCATCGGCAAGTCGACCATCGTTATCCAGATCGCCGACCGTCTAAGCTCGGGCGGCCACAGCGTTCTGTATGTTTCGGGTGAAGAATCGGAGCGGCAGATAAAGATGCGCGGCGAACGTCTCGGACTAAATGCCGAAAATCTTTTCATACTTGCCGAGACGAGCCTGCGGACGATCCTTGACGAGGCGGCGAGGCTGCGGCCGGATCTGATCGTTATCGATTCGATCCAGACGATCTTCACAGACCGCATCGAGTCAGCCCCCGGAAGCGTATCGCAGGTTCGCGAGGTCGCAAGCGAGCTGATGATGCTGGCAAAGCACACGGGCACGCCGGTCTTCGTTACCGGCCACGTTACAAAGGACGGCTCTATCGCAGGCCCGCGAACACTCGAACACATCGTTGACACGGTTCTCTACTTCGAAGGCGACCGCCATCACAATCACCGCATCATCCGGGCGGCAAAGAACCGCTTTGGCGCGGCCAATGAGATCGGCGTTTTTGAAATGACCAACGCGGGCCTCATTCCGGTCGGTAATCCTTCGGAAATGTTCCTCGGCGAAAGGCCCGACAACGCAACCGGCTCGGCAGTAACGGTCAGCATTGAAGGCACCCGGCCGATGCTCCTCGAAATACAAGCACTTGTTAGCGGTGCGAAGTTCGGCACCGGCCGCCGAATGACGCAGGGTTTCGACCACAATCGCGCAAGCCTTTTGATCGCCGTCCTTGAGAAGCGTCTGGGATTTCAGCTTGCCGGCGACGACATCTTTGTCAACGTTGCTGGCGGCGTAGAAGTGGACGAACCGGCTGCGGATCTTGGTGTGATCGCGGCTATCGCTTCCAGTTATCGGGGGCTGCCGATCCCGCATGATACCGCCGTATTCGGCGAGGTCGGCCTGACGGGCGAAGTGCGCGGCGTCCTCCAAGCCCAAGCACGCGCCCGCGAGGCTCAAGCACTCGGCTTCAAGAAGCTGATATTGCCGCACTCGAACAAAAAAGGCCTCGAAAAGCTTCTCGGCCTGCGTGTTGTCGGCGTTCGCGATCTCGAACAAGCGATGGACGAGCTTTTCTAGGAACCGTCGGAGCTCATTATCCGTTCCAAGATCAGATCGCGTTTTTGTCTGATGTCGATGACGCGCGGCGACGGTTCTTCATTTATAAATCGTGGCGGTACGTTAAAAGGATCGATCTGCAGCGGCACGCCTTCATCCTCGAGGCGCTTTTCGATGATCTTTGAAATGAACTGCTGTTCGAACTGCGAGATATCGAGGAACTTTATGCCGATGCCCATATCCTCGAACCGATATATCGCCTTACAGGCGAGCGGCAGGAAATTGCCGTCCGGAAGCGGCATCTCCATTCGAAATTCGTCGCCGACGAGAATTTCGTCGTCCCAGTCAATGAAACATCCGCCGATACTCACTTGCGTAAGGCCCGCTTCACGCCGCTGCCCGTAATTGTCGTAGATCCGCACCCGTAGGTCGAGCGAAAAGCGAATGTACTGGCGTTGCGGTATCGACATCTGTGATTTGACGCGTCAAGATGCTCTGACGAGTTCGATTTTAGCCGCAATCAACCCCAATGGCAATAGAAATCTCTCGGACACGAAAAAGGCCCCTTGCCGGGGCCGAAATATCGTACTGCTAATATCCCGTACGACGCGGGCTCAGTTGGCCGCCGCATCCGAGTGAACGCAATATTTGTCGAACGCTTCCATCAAGGTTTGAGCGATCATCGCGGGGTGTCGGCCTTCGAGGTCGCGGCGTTCGAACATTTGTACAAGTTGCCCGTCCTTCAAGATCCCTATCGACGGCGACGACGGCATATAGCCTTCAAAGTGCCCGCGAGCCGCCTCGGTAGCATCGATGTCGGCACCGGCGAAAACTGTGATCGAGCGGTCGGGCTTATTTTCGGCATGCTGCATTGCCATCGCGATGCCGGGACGAACGCCGCCGGCCGCACAGCCGCAGACAGAATTTACAACGATCATCACCGTTCCTTCTGTCTCGCGGATCGCCGCCTCAACGGCATCAGGTGTCTTGGTTTCTTCGATGCCGAGAGCAGAAAGCTCTTGGCGCATTCCATGGATCATTGCTTCCGGATACGGCATAATTTCCTCACAAAAATCAGTGTCGATCGCGTAAAAGCGATGTTCTGACCTATCGTTTCAAGTATTGACGATTGGCCTGATGTAGTCAAGACCCACCGGCCTGCGGGTGCCCGATTTGCTGCATCGGCCGCGTTGCCATACCATCGAACCTGTAAGACCTATGGCGATCGAGATCGAAAAGAAATATAAGATCGACGCGGACATTGCCGCTCGGCTTGCCGAAAAGCTCGTGTCTATCGGGGCCGAGTTCGCATATGAGCGATCGGAGGAAAATTATCTGCATCGCGGCGGCACGGTGGACGCCCGTTCGATCGTGCTTCGCGTGCGCAAAACGGACGACACCGCGACACTCACCTATAAGGAAAGGATCGACCCTTCGAGCGAATTCAAGAAACAGATCGAATTCGAGACCGAGATCGGCGATGCCGCCGCAATGGAGGCGATCATCGAACGGCTCGGTTATTCGCTTGAGGCGGTTTACGAAAAACACCGAAAGGCGTGGAACTGGGGCGGTGTCGAGATCGTGCTCGACGAGCTTCCGTTCGGCCGCTATATGGAGATCGAAGGGCCTCCCGATGGTATTCGTGATGCCGAAAAGACCCTCGGCGTTGAGCATCTTGAAGTGGAGCTGAGAAGCTATCCGAGCCTGACCTTGAAGTTCGGCATACTTCGGGACGGTGTTGTTGAGGCAAGGTTCGACCGCAAGAAATAAGGTTATGAGCCGATCAGTTTGCCGACAAACGCCATTTGAGCATCGAATCCGCCCGAAGCCCGCGAAGCGACACGTTTATATGTTCCGTCAGACTTCAGCAGGCGTGCGTTGACTTGATCTTTCAGATAATTCTCAAGTAAAACATCCCGCAGATATGTCTTCAGTGACTCATCGCGTATCGGCGTGAGCACTTCGACGCGGCGATCCATATTGCGGTGCATCAGATCGGCGCTGCCGATCAGAACGTCGGGCACGCCGTCATTCGCGAACCAAAACACGCGGCTGTGTTCAAGGAACCTGCCGACGATCGAACGCACGCGGATATTCTCCGACAATCCTTTGACTCCGGGCCGCAGAGTACAGATGCCTCGAATTATCAGATCGATATCGACACCCGCTTTTGACGCCTCGTACAGTTCGTTGATAAGTTCATCATCCGTAAGGCTGTTCGCCTTCAGCACGATCGACGCTTTACGGCCTGCGAGTTTATTCTTCTTTTCGCGCCGGATCATCGTTATCAAGCGGTCGCGCACATGGAACGGCGACACAAAAAGGCGGCGATACTTATCCTGCTGCGAGTAGCCCGTCAGGAAATTGAAAAGATCCGTAACATCGGCGCCTATGACCTCATCCGCCGTCAACAGCCCAAGATCGGTATAGGTGCGCGCGGTCGTCAAATTATAATTGCCCGTTGCGATGTGGACGTAACGCACGAGCTTTTGCTTTTCACGGCGGACGATCAGCATCACTTTCGAATGCGTCTTGAGCGTCGAGATGCCGTAGATGACATGTACGCCTTCTTTTTCAAGGCGTTTCGCCCACTCGATATTATTTTCCTCATCAAAGCGTGCCTTAAGCTCGACAAGCGCCGTTACCTGCTTACCCATCTGAGCCGCACGTATGAGCGAACCGATGATCGGTGAATCTTTACCGGTGCGATAAAGGCATATCTTGATCGCCTTTACATTCGGATCCTCGACGGCTTCCGTAAGCAGATCAATGACAATGTTGAATGAATGATACGGATGATGCAGCAGGATGTCGCCGCGCCGGATCAGATCGAACATCGACCGTTTCTCATCCATGGTCCGAAGCGATATGGGCGAGATCGGCTTCTCTTTCAGCGCAGGCCGATCGAGGCCGTAGAGCTGCATCAGATCGGGGATATTCATAAAGCCGTCGATCGGCTCCACGCACTCCTCGCGAACGCCGACTCCCGCGACGAGCATCTTATGCATCTTAACGGGCATCGCACTCGAAAGCTCAAGCCTCACAGGAAAACGGTCGCGGCGCCGCTGCAGTTCGCGCTCGAGCGAACGCATCAGATCGCCGGCCTCATCTTCGCGCAACTCGATATCGGCATCGCGGCTCACTCTGAAAAGAAATGCGTCGCTCGTCCTCATGTTCGGGAAAAGTTCTCCGAGGTTTGCCGCAACTATCTCTTCGAGCAGCACATAACGCTCCTCCTTGTGATCGACCGCAATGAGGCGCGGCACTGCGGGCGGCAATTTGATCCGGCCAAATCGCTTTTGTTTGAAAAGATGCCTCAGCGGCGGCGGCAAGGCTATGCGGTCCGGTGCCACCATTGTCCCGAGGTTGAGGCTCAGGTTGGATATGTACGGGAACGGATGGCTCGAATCGACAGACTGCGGCGTAAGGATCGGGAAAACATCGTCGTGAAAATACTTGTCGATCTTCTTCTTTTCTTTCGCCGCCAGCGACGCATACGGAACGATCGAGATGCCGGCTTTTCTCAATGCAGGCAATAAATTTCCTGCGAGGCATCGTGCCTGCTTATCAAGCATAGGCCGGACACGCCGAAATATCTCCGTGATCTGTTCCTGCGGCGTCATCCCGTCAGGCGAAAGCTCGCAAACGCCCTCAGCGATCTGCTCCAAAATACCGGCAACGCGGATCATGAAGAATTCGTCGAGATTTGTCGAAAAGATCGCAAGGAACTTGAGGCGCTCAAGCAGGGGCAAACTCTCATCCATCGCCTCTTCGAGCACGCGTGCATTGAACTCAAGCCAGCTTAGCTCGCGATTGAAATACAGCCTTCGATCAGCCGGCTGTTCTGTCGCCGTTCCGTTCGCTGTTTGTGATGCTTTGTGTTTTACGGCGCTGTCAAGAGCCATAGCATCTAGAATTATAATCGAATTTGCGGGCCCTAAGGAAGAAAATTATCTGCGCGGCATCGCCTCTATCGCGATACGGCGAACATCGTCGCCGTCACCCTTGATAGTTACCTTGAATGTACGTGTGCCGAATCTTACATCATCAAGACGGTCTGCCCACTCGATCAGCACGACCGCTCGCCCGTCACCCAATAGGTCATCAAGACCCGCTGCCTCGGCCGCGTGCCTGCCTTTTTTCAGTCGCCAAAGATCAACGTGATATACATCCAAGCGTTCGGTTCGATAAAGGTTTACGAGGGCAAATGTCGGGCTTGTAACCTCATCCACATCAAAGCCGAGACCGCTCAGAACACCCTTTACGAACAATGTCTTTCCTGCGCCGAGTTCGCCTACAAGCAGGACGACGTCGCCCGCAAGAATTGCGGCGGCGAACTTCTCACCAAGGGCAAAGGTATCCTTGGGCGTTGGCAGTTCGTAGCCTCCATATATGCTGCCTGTGTATGCCGCCTCCATTATCTGTTTCGCTCCAACCGATCGAAGGTAGCGGTAAGGCATTCACGAACGTCGGACGCGGTCATCACACGCTTGCCGTACCTTTCTTCAGCAACGTCAGCCGCCATGCCGGCGATGAATACAGCGGAGACCACCGTCTCAAATGGCTCCATACCGAATCTGGCTCCTTGCGCCGTAATTCCTGCGATGATGCCCGAGAGAGTGTCGCCATTGCCTGCCTTGCCAACCCCGGAATTACCGGTCGGATTTATGACAACGCGCCCGTCCGGAGAGCCGATCAGCACTCGCTCGCCCTTCAGCACAACGATCACGCCGCGTTTCACTGCCATATCGCGCACCGCCGAAATGCGATCAGCAACGGCCGCTTTGTCCGAAGTGCCGAGAAGCCGCAGAAATTCGCCCTCGTGCGGGGTAAGGATCAACGCCGGAGCCTCAGGCGAATTCTTGAACTCGATCGGAGCTATTTGATTCAAGCCGTCGGCATCGAGTACCAACGGCTGCTTACGGTGCTCAACGGCCTTGCGGATAAACGCCGCCGTGCTTTCGTCTTTCGCAAGGCCGCAGCCGATAAGAACCGAATCTGCCGTTGCGAGAACCTTCACAAGCTCATCAAAAGCCGCTTCGGCGATCGTTCCGCCATCCGTTTCAGCGACACCGCGTAAGATCACTTCAGGTAGAAGACGCGACGCCGCCAAGCTTTGACAGCCCATCGGCACTGCAAGAGTTACAAGGCCTGCCCCGGAACGCATCGAAGCGTTCGCAGCAAGCACGGCCGCACCGGAATATTCTCGCGAGCCTGCGATCACAAGCGTATGACCGCGTTTGTTCTTAAAAGAATCGTCAGAAAAACTCGCGCGTTCAAGCCATTCGGCCGCATCAGCGGTCTCAGAGACGAAGGTCTTTGAGGCCTGTTCGTCGATCAGTTCTTTGGGCGAGCCGATATCGGCCACGATCAATTCGCCTCCGTAAGCTGCGATAGGCATTGCTATATTCGCAAGCTTCGGCGCGGTAAAAGTAACGGTAAGATCAGCCTCAACGACAGGGCCTTCAACAGAAGCGGAATCCGCAATTGCTCCCGACGGCAGGTCGATCGCAACACGCAGCGGCACTCGATCTCCCCTGAACATAGAATTTATTTCATCTGCCAATCGCGCAAAAAAACCCGCAATCGGCCGGTCAAGGCCAAAGCCGAATAACCCATCGACAACAGCATCAAAGCGGCCATGTTCTTGCCTGAACAGATCGCGGCCCTGCCGAAAGTCTTCGATGGTGCTGACCTCTGAAAATGAAAATGATGTGCCGCTCAGACATTCGGCGGCTTGAAAATTCACTCTTGCATCGCCCGCCGTCTGCTCGACCTTTCCGAAAAGGCAGACATCTGCCGCCGCCCCCTGCATCCGCAATAGGCGCGCCAACGCCGCAGCGTCGCCGCCGTTGTTGCCTTTGCCGCAGAGGATGAGGACATTCCGGCCTCGAACCGAACCGCCCAGACGCTCACTAATGGCCTGTGCAAGAGCGTGGGCCGCATTCTCCATCAGCAGAAGCGATGGGATATTGAAACGTTCCGTCGTAAGACGATCGACGGTACGCATCTGCTCTGCGGTCAGCACCTTTTGCATAATCGTAACTATAGATCATTAAGGGCGACTTTTCAGTAAGCGGGCTGCGGCACGTCCAAACGGAAGAGAGGCGACGCATTTACGCCGCCTCTCTAAGCCCGATAAGCAAGGAGTTATGAACGATCATGAACGATCATGAACAATCAAGAAACACGTTAGCACTCAGCTGCGGCCAAAGTATGTTTGCCACTGTGCTCGACACGCTTTCTTCCGTTCATTAAATAGAAACGGCTATTCGCAACTGGTTTCCAAAAAAATGGTGATCCCGGCTGGATTCGAACCAGCGGCCTTTCACTTAGGAGGCGAACGCTCTATCCGGCTGAGCTACGGGACCACGAAAATGCAAAAGTCTAGTCTGTCGTATGCCAAAAGGCAAGCCTTACGAATCGTAACGCACGAGCGATGTTATATCGTATCCGTTGAATTTCTCACGGCCGTTCAGGAAATTAAGCTCGCAGACAAAAAGCAGTCCCGCCACGACACCGCCGACACTTTCGACAAGATCGACGACGGCTCGCGCCGTGCCGCCCGTTGCGAGCAGATCGTCAACGATCAATACTCGATGGCCTTCGCCGACAGCGTCCTTGTGCATCTCAAGCGTATCGGAGCCATACTCAAGCTCGTATGAGATCGAAACCTTCTCGGCAGGCAGCTTCTTTGGCTTCCTTACGGGAACAAAGCCCGCACCCAACTTGTATGCGACCGGCGCACCGAAGATGAAGCCGCGCGATTCGACGCCGATCACCGTATCGGCCTGCTTGCCGCCTGCCGCATCGGCAAGCGCATCGATCGCCATGTGAAGGCCTCGCGGATCAAGCAGCAGCGTCGTGATGTCGTAGAAATTGATGCCCGGCTTCGGAAAGTCCGGCACTTCTCGGATAAGTTGTTGTAAATCGTTCATAAAACAATAGTTTATCTTTCGATCCTGAATGTTGAGTACAAGCCGACGGGATCGACCACCAGCTCTTCGACACTTTCAATGGCGGAATACACAGGGCCGGCGGCCATGTCATCGCGAAACGCATCCACACTTTCAACGCTGCCTTCGACCCATGCTTCCACACGCCCGTCGTCAAGGTTGCGAACGAAACCCAATACCTGATGCCGCGCGGCACTTCTTTGCGCAAAGTACCGATACCCGACACCTTGAACGCGGCCGCTGATGAATAAGTGCCGTGCAACTATCATCCGAGTGCGTCGAGACATTCCCCAAGCGGACGCCGGCGGCATATGTAGATCGGTGTGCCTCGAACAGCGAATCGGCTTGCCTCCGTCTCGCGAAGCTCTTCAGCAAGTGCGAGGAATGCCCGCGGTTCATCCGTCTCAAATGAGATCAGATATTCCGTCTCGCTGAAGCCGAAATTGTGCGTCATATGGATCCGTATATTCGGGAACCGCTGCCCCACCATGAAATTCTCTTTAATTATCGCATCTCGGCGTTCGGCAGGAAGGTCTGCCCAGTCCCTTATCTTTGAACACGGGTACACAAAATGATATTTTGTCGAACCCGCAACGACATGAAGGCGGTCATCGGCCCCGCTGTCAACAAAAACGCGGGTCTTCGTGGTCGAGAGGTAGCTGTAAGCTGTTTCCAAAAACCTGCCCAAGCCGGTGCGATAAAGCGCCGCGGTCATCTCCTGTACAGTGTCGAGTGATTCACCGATACGCCACAACATCAGATCGGCCTTTGAGTCGAAACCGACCAGCGAATAGCTGAAAAGCAGAAGATGCTCGCGAAAGCTCTCATAAACCTCGCAGAATTCGCTCTTGAATGCCGCCTTCTCGCTCGCCGAAAGCCTGCGCCATTCCGGCGAAATGCGGAAAAAGATGAAGTTGACGAATTGCGGTCGCGGTGCCTCCGTGTCCGGCAGGTCCGAAGATCCCGGTACAAGTCTGAGGCCGCTATCGGCCGGATCTCGTTTTTCCGTAATATTCTCCATCAAATTACAGTTGGATTGTGGCAATTTTTACCCTCAATGTCCAAAGTTGGAGCCATAACTGAAATTTACAATCTGAAAGATGCGTGGCACAATAGCCGACGAGTGTTGCGTTCCTTAACAATCATCGTTTTTCTCACTATCGCCGCGGGCATTTGCGCCGGCCAGCAACGGCCTTTGATGACCGATGACATCGATATAACGCCAAGCGGTGCTTTTGAGGTGTCGGCGGGCGTCGATTTTCTGCAGAACGCAAAGTTCCCGCTCTCCGGCATTAAAGGCGATCAGACAAGAGTCGGCGTACTTCGCTTACGCACCGGTCTTGCGGCAAATGTCGAGATACAGGTCGAAGGCTCACTGTACGAATTTGTCGCCATCAATTCACGCTCGACATCGCCTATACCGCTCAATATTAACGGCAACTCAACAAGCGATTTCGGCGACATCACCCTTTCGACCAAGATAAAACTTGTTAATGCGACCAAACACATGCCTGCGTTCGGTCTAAAATTCGGGTTTCAGCTTCCGAATACCGACCAGGCAAAAGGTGTCGGCACAAATCAGCTTAACGTCTTCGGCAAGGTTATCGTGCAAAAGGGATTTGGCAGTGTGCTTGACCGTGTCAGCCGCTTCAACCTCGTCGGCAATCTCGGTATGACGATAATGACCGATCCGCTCGAACGTTTTTCGCAGAATGACCTTTTGCTGTACGGCCTTTCGGGAACATATCGTGTGAACCGGCGGATAAATATCGTCGGCGAAGTGAACGGAAGGCAGAATACGCGTGCTCACGGTGCCCCCATCGGAACGGAAAGTATCGGTCAATTTCGTATCGGAACACAGATCCGGGCGTCGGGGCTTCGCTTTGACACCGCAGCGGTCTTCGGCCTCACCCGCAACAGCCCGCGTACCGGCGTTACGTTCGGCGTTACCTACCTCTCGCCGCCGATCTTCAAACCGGCAAAATAGGCTTTACAAAATGATCCAACGGCCCGCTGCCTCGGCCTATTCCCGGCGCGCTTCGTATCGCTTCGCTGACAAAAGCTTTTGCCGTCGAGACCGCGTCGGAAAGCGAAAGGCCGAGCGCCGTGCACGAGGCGATCGCGGCAGATAACGTGCAGCCCGTGCCGTGCGTCGAGGCGGAGTCTATCATCGGAGCATCAAATGCAAAATAGCCGGCATCATTGAACAGGTGGTCGCGTGCTGTGCCTTCACCCGCTGTTCCGTCAAAATGTCCGCCTTTTATAAGCACATTCTTTGCGCCTTTTGAGCGGATCATCTCGGCGGCGGCGACGATGTCATCGAAAGACTCGATCGCGACGCCTGAGATACGTTCGGCCTCGGGAATGTTCGGCGTTACAAGCAAGGCAAGCGGAAAAAGCCTTTCAACGAGCGCCGAAAGAGCCGCGCTGTCTATAAGATCATACCCCGATGTCGAACGTACCACAGGATCGACGATCACGTTCGCGGCCCTTTTGCTTGACAGCACTTCGGCGACCTCATCGATCACATCTGCCGAAGGCAGCATTCCCGTCTTTACGGCATCAATATCGGCATCGTCAAAGACCGCGTCAAGCTGTGCCCGCATCGAGCTTCCGGTTGAATGAACCGCGCCGAATACACCCATCGTGTTTTGGAACGTAAGTGAGGTAACAGCCGCCATTCCGAAACATCCGAATGCCGTAAATGTCTTGATATCAGCAAGTACGCCCGCGCCGCCTGAGGGATCGACGCCTGCAATCGTGAGGCAGATCTTTCGCCGCCGGTTCACTTGCCGTTCCTCAGTGCATTCATGGTCTCGGCTATCTTTTTCGCACTGCCGAACGCTCGTATTCCGGCGATGCCTGAAGCCCCGTGCCGCAATGCCTCCGGCCCGGTCTCGGCATCGACGCCGCCGAGGGCCATGATAGGCAGGTTCCGATGCAAGATGCAGACCGCGTGCAGAACCTCGACACCAAGTGCAGGCCCCTTACCGGGAGTTGAGAATACAGGGCCGAAAACGACAGCGTCGGCGCCTTTGTCTTCCGCACGGGCGACGCTGCTTTCATTGTGTGTCGAAACAAAAACCAAAAGAGAACCGAATCTCCGGCGGACGACATCGGCTCCCAGCGAATTTGATGTCAGATGTACGCCGTCAGCACCGGCAGCAGCAGCAATGTCGGCGCGATCGTTCACGAGCAGTTTCATTTCGGCGCCGCTCTTCCGCACGGTAAGCCGCTGCGTGAGCGAGAAAAGCGCCTCCCCGGAAAGCTGCTTCTCCCGGATCTGAAAGTGCGTTACGCCATTCTTGAGCGCAGCGTCGAAAAGCTTTTCCAGCCGCACCATTGACGCCTCAAGGGTTTCGTCCGTTGCCCTGCCGTCCGTAATGAGATATGTGATCGGAGAGTTCATTCGTTGTCGGCCCCGGATTCTAAAAGCTTGACGCTGCGGCCGAAATTCGCCGCCTCCCAACCTGCGATGAGAATATTCATTACGCCAAGTCCCGTTACCGCTCCGCGAAACCACGTCGAGGAAACCGCCCTCTGGATAGACGGCAGGCCCGATCTATCAGCTACGAATGCGAGAAGGTAATTCTCCGACCATTGGCCGAACAGCATATCCCAAGGTGCAAGGATCAGGTAGAACCCTAACAGGAAGCACAGGAGAATAAAAAAAATGACGGTGAGGCGCTCGACCATACCGTCAAATTATAATCTTTACAGCGCTTATGCGGAAATTCGCAGAGGCCTCACATGGTGGGAACGAAGGTGCGGACCCGCTCGGCCACGTCGCGGAACTCCACATTCTCGGCATAGATCGCGTCGAAGTAGCGGGCTGCATTTTCAATGTCACCTGACGCTTCATAAGCGGCGGCAAGCTCATACCAAAGGCCTTGTTTCTCTTCGGGGCCTAATCCTTCGGTCTCAAGTGCACGCAGGAACCAGGTAACCGCATGATTCGGTTTATCGTGGCTGATGAAACAATGCCCCAGCAGGTTGGCACAGCTAAAGAAGCGCCGCGTGTTATCGCTTGTTCTCAGACACTTGATCGCATCCTGAAATTCGCCGATGGCTTGTTCGTACAGACCCATTTCCTGATATGCGACCCCCGTCTGGAAATGAGTATCAAAATCGCCGTCCGATCCGGCCTCGACGTCATTTTCATCCAAGCCGAATTCCGAACGAATCTCATCAATGCCGATCGGCCTCATTTCTGCGGCCGGTTCAGAGCCTTGTTCAGCTGCAAGCTTGTCGCGCAGCCGCGAGACCTCGTCCGTCTCGCCGAATCTCTCGGCAAGCTCTTGGATCGTCTTCTCTGCAAGGTCGAAATAGCCGTTCTCGATATAGAAAGTTATACTCTCGACCTCTTTGTCGAGGTCGCGTGCCGCCGACTCGCTCAGGGTCTCGCCGTCCGCCGATCCTTCTCCGGCATACGGCTCGGAGACGATCGAGATCGCCGGCTTCGCTTCTTCGTCAACGGAATTTTCTTCCTCAACGACGCTGACCGCTTCAGGTTCGGCTTCCTCATCGTCAGGCAAATGACGGTCGGCAGCCTTCGGTTTTATAAATTCATTCTCAACGACCTGAATGTCGCCGCCCAGCTGTTCGTTGATCTCGTCGAGCCGAATACGAAGCAGAGTCTCGTGCGGTTTAAGGATCGTGAGGTGCGCAAGTGCATATCGTTCGTCCTCAAGGTTCCCTTGTTTCGATGCCGCGTTTGCAAGGCGGTCGAGAGCAACGATATAAGTGCGCTCCTCCTTGAGCCACGCGGCGTAGCTCACCAAAAGCCGCAGGCCCTGAATATGCTCGGGGTCGCGTTCGAGTATCTCGTTGATCCAGCGCCTGCACTCGTCGCCTTGACCCGCCGCAAGAAAATACTCGGCGGACATCGACAATATCCGTCCGGCGCCGTCGAGGTCGTTCGCGTTGAGATAAATGCGCAGGATATCGAGCAACTTCGGGTAGTTCGCCGGCTCGATCTCCACGAGTTTGATCACCGACCTCTCGGCCGCAGGTATGTTATTGGCCGAGATGTGGCAGTCTATCAGAAGCAAAAGAACGTCGCGGTTGTACGGTTCCTCCTCGATGATCTCTTCGAGTACCGAGACGGCACGTCCCGCACGGCCTATCGCCGCGTGCGCCTCAACAAAACCTGTCAGCAGCCGAAGATCGCTCGGCCTGATGTCAAGGCCTTTTGAAAAAGCCTTTATGGCCTCCTCGTGCTTGCCTTTGCGGGCAAGCCTGGCGCCTGCCTCCGCGTATGCCTCGGCAGCGGCCTCGTGCTGGCCCTCCCGCAGGTAAGATTCTGCGAGGCTCACGCAAACCTCTGTATTGTTCGGATCGAGAAGCGAGATCTGCTTCCACATCGCAAGAGCCTCGATCCTGTGGCCGGCCTTTTCGTAGTGCTCGGCAAGCGTCGTATAGTGCGAGCGTGCTTCGTTCAGTGACCCCTTGATGGTATAAAGCTCCGCGAGCTTCGTCGTAACCTCGATCGAGTCAGGCTGGAGTCGCGAGACCTTGTTGTAAACAGCGATAGCCTTCTGGGCAAAACCCTGTGTGCTGTAATGCTCGGCGACACGCAAATAACAATCCACGGCCTCACGTTTGTTGGCGTTCTTTACATAGAGATCGCCAAGCATATTGAGCGTGGTCACATCACGCGGATCGGCATCAACGATCGCTCGGTATTCCGAGATCGCAGATTTCAATTTTCCCTGCGCAACGTAACGCTCAGCGTTACGCATCGCCTTTGACCTGTCGAAATTCATCGTTTATTAACCGGATCGGTTGATGATCGAACTTATGATCGCTTCCTTACGAAATCTCCGGACGCGTTGTGGGCGTTGCCACAGGTGAGCCTGTGCATTTCAAGATTATCGCTAAGTACCCGTGATGTCAAGGTTTTTTACTGTTGTTTAACATATTTGTAGTATTTTACTGCGATTTTGATTTTTCGTGGTAAGGTTGGTTAGTCTAAGGTACAGAACCTTATGCAGGCGATAATACTCGCAGGCGGCAAAGGCACAAGGCTGAGGCCGCTGACCGTTTATACCCCGAAACCGATCGTACCGGTTCTGAACCGGCCGTTCTTGCTTTATCAGATCGATATTCTTCGCAATGCAGGCGTTACCGACATCACGCTTTCGCTGAGCTATCAGCCTGATAAGATCGAGATGCTGCTTGGTTCCGGCGCCGAGCACGGCGTTTCGCTCACGTATATTACAGAACCTAACCCTCTCGGCACAGGCGGGGCATATCGCTTTGCTGCCAATGAGATCCGCGAAACGACGATCGTGCTTAACGGCGATGTCCTGACCGACATCGATCTGACACGGTTGCTCGCCTTTCACGCAGAGCGTAAGGCGGAGGCAACGATCGTCCTTACTCCTGTCGAAGATCCACAGCGTTACGGCCTCGTTGAGACGGACAACAAAGGCAGCATTCTGCGTTTTTTGGAAAAGCCTTCTGCCGAGGATATCGAGAGAACCAAGACAAATACCATAAATGCAGGTATTTACGTACTCGAACCATCCGTACTTGACCTGATACCGTATGGTGAGAACCGTTCGTTCGAGTACGACGTTTTTCCCGAACTGCTGCGGCGCAAAAGCGTATTCTGCGGCTATGTGATGCAGGGCGAATATTGGCGCGACATCGGCACGCCGGCGAGCTATCGCGAGGCTCACCTCGACATCCTGGCCGGAAGATTCAGCACCGCTGAAGACGAAGACAGTCCGCAATACGAAAAGGCAACGGCCGCCGCTGTCGATGCGGTTTCCGTGATCGGCGCCGATTGCGTGATCAAGCCGAATGCTCGCATATCTAATTCCGTACTCGGGCCCGGCGTCAATGTCGAGGAAAAGGCTTTGATCGAGAACAGCGTTATTTGGGGCCACACGCGTATCGCTGCGAACGCGATCGTTCGCGATTCGATCGTCGGCCGCAGTTGCCATATCGGGCGCAACGCGCTCGTCACCGAGGGTGCTGTGCTGGGTGATAAGACCCAATTGACCGATTACACGCAGGTTTGACGACGGCATTGACACTGCCGCCAAAAAAGAACATCATCGAATTGTTGACTTGTGGTGAGTTAGGGCAACTTGCGACCACGTTAAATAAGCGGCTAAATAGCGAACAAAAATCTGAATAAAGGTTTGATCCTCGCTGGTTTGGCGAGGATCTTTTTTACGCTTATGCGGCTCAGTTTGACGGAAGATCAACACCAGTTCGCACGGGTGACTTAACAAGATGAAAAACTTCCGAGACCTGTTGGATTCCGAGAGTGTATATGTCTTTGACGGCGCGATCGGCACACGGCTTTACGACAAAGGCGTTTACATAAACCGGAGTTACGACGAGCTGAATGTTACTTCGCCCGACCTTGTACGCGAGGTTCATCAGGAATATGTCGAGGCGGGCTCCGACATCATCCAAACAAATACGTTCGGGGCGACCCGCAGCAAGCTGCACCCGTACGGCCTCGAATCCAGGCTTCGCGAGTTGAATGTTGCTGCCGTAAAGCTCGCACGCGAAGCCGCGGGCGACTCGGCCTTTGTCGCCGGCTCCATCGGGCCGCTAGGCCTGCGTATCGAGCCATTTGGCCCGACCTCATTCGAAGAGGCAAAGAATATGTATAAGGAGCAGGTAGAAGCCCTGCTCGAAGGCGGTGTTGATGCCTTCGTCCTCGAAACCTTTTCCGAGCTTCCGGTCATTGAGCAGGCAATCTATGCGGTCCGTGAGCTTTCGGACCTGCCGATCATTGCACAGATGACGATCCAAATGGACGGCAAAACGGCCTTCGGTGCCACGCCCGAAGCGTTTACCGAGCGGCTCGACGAGCTGGGCGTTGAGATCATCGGCATCAACTGCGGCATGGGGCCGAGCCATATCTTAAGCGCCCTTGAGAAAATGCGTGCAGTTACGAACAAGAAGCTCTCGGCACAGCCTAACGCCGGATTGCCGCGTGATGTTCAGGGGCGGCAATTCTATATGGGTTCGCCGGAGTATCTGGCCGAGTTCGCGCGCCGTTTTGTACAGGCAGGGGCAAAATTCATCGGAGGCTGCTGCGGCACGACACCGGCTCACATCAAGATGATGGCCGAAGCGGTTCGCTCCGTCAGCCCGCGGCAAGCTGTCAGCGAGGCACGCAAGCAGAGCGCGAATGTTATCGACCTTAAGCCGAGCGGCGTTACTGTCATACCGAAGGAAGAGCGAAGCCGCTGGTCGGCAAAGCTCGCTCGCGGCGAGTTCGTTACATCTGTCGAAGTGCTGCCGCCAAAAGGCTGCGATGTGCAAAAGACGATTGACAGCATCAGACTGCTGAGGGAATCGGGTGTCGATGCCGTCAATATACCTGACGGCCCGCGTGCTCAGACGCGAATGTCCGCCATGGCGACCGCCGTGCTCGTACAGCGTGAGGTTGGTATCGAAGCGGTGCTTCACTACTGCTGCCGCGACCGAAATTTGCTGGGAATGATGTCCGACCTGCTCGGCGCGGCTGCACTCGAGGTTCATAATTTGCTGCTCATCACGGGCGACCCGCCAAAGATGGGGCCTTACCCCGATGCAACGGCCGTCTTCGATATCGACTCGATCGGGCTTACCAATATGGCGAACAAGCTGAACCACGGCCTCGACCTCGGCAATAATCCGATCGGCAAGCCTGCTTCATTCTCGATAGGGGTCGGTGTCAATCCCGGCGCACTTAATTTGGATGAAGAGATACGTCGATTTGAATGGAAGGTTGAGGCAGGTGCGGAATACGCGATCACTCAGCCCGTTTTTGACAGCGATCAGCTTCGGTGTTTTCTTGATCGCATATCGCACGTACGCATTCCGATCGTTGCAGGCATTTGGCCGCTGATCTCATACCGAAATGCCGAGTTCATGCACAACGAAGTGCCCGGCGTGAACGTAACGCCCGAGATCCTCGAACGTATGCGTGTCGCTTCGGATAAAGGAAAGGACGAGGGCCGCATTGAGGGTATAAACATAGCCCGCGAGTCGCTACTCGAAGTGCGTGACCTGATACAAGGCGTTCAGGTGTCGGCGCCGTTCGGCAACGTGAACTACGCCCTTCAGGTTTTCGACGTTCTTCCGCAGTAGGCTCGATATCGATCGTGCTTATTCAGCACATAGCAGCACGATCTTTCCGGCTGCTTTCGACTCGATGACCGTCTTGTGTGCGGTTGGCGCCTCCGCAAGAGGAAATGCCTTGTTCACGATCGGATCGAGATAACCTTCCGACAAACCCTTATAGATCGCTTCGTATATCTCGTTCCGCTCAGCCGCAGAATAATTGTACAGCGACATTCCGTAGATCGTCGCGTCCTTTCCCATAGCAAGCCGGGGTGTAAATTCCAAACTCCCGCGGTTGCCGACTATGACGATGCGGCCGAACATAGCAAGCGCGCTGAAATCCCGTTCGAGATTCACATTTGCGAGCATCTCGATGATCACATCAACACCTCGGCCGTTCGTAAAACTCAAGATCTGCTCAAGATGGCCATCCTGCGAATGATCGAACGCCGCCGCACCAACTCGTTGGATCAGCTCGCATCCGGCCGCCGAACCGGCCGTACCGATCACACGCAGGCCGGCATTCTTTGCCCATTGGACGGCTGCGATGCCGACGCCGCCCGATGCTCCGTGAATAAGCACAGTCTCGCCTGCGGCTGCCTTTGCTTTTTGAAACAAAGCCCGATACGCGGTCGCGTACGGCGTCCAAATGCCGGCACCTTGCTCAAAACTGACATTCGCGGGAAGGGCGGCAACGTCGTTTTCATCACATAGGCAGTATTCAGCGTAAGTGCCTGTAAGCGAACCCGTCGTATAGACACGGTCGCCGATCTTGACGCCTGCCACACCGCCGCCGACTGCTTCAACGATGCCTGCGGCATCCTTTCCCGGCGTGTACGGCAGAGGCGGGAGTTTCGGATAAACGCCGGCACGCAAATACGTATCGACCGGATTCACACCTGCGGCAAACACCTTTACGAGCACCTGTCTCTCGCCCGGCACCGGTGTATCGACCACGGCGATCTTCATCACTTCAGGCGGCCCGAACTCATTGATCAAGACAGCTTTCATAAGACCTTTTTTATGTTAGCACTTGAATATTGGCACTTTATCGGTCTTTCGAGGACGCGACTCAAATGCGGTGTGATCGTAATGCTTGCCCATTGTTCGCATAACCGATACCGGTTCGCCGCACGGCAGCAACGGAACGCGGACACTCCTGTCCGCATTCCGTTGTTACTCCACAGTAACGGATTTTGCAAGGTTTCTTGGCTGATCGACGTCGCATCCGCGGCGTACGGCGATATGATACGAAAGAAGCTGCAGCGGCACGATCGAAAGGATCGGTGAAAGCAGGTCCGATGTCTCAGGCACCTCGATCACGTGATCCGACGCTTGGCTGCTCATCGTATCGCCCTCGGTCAGAACGGACACAATGATCCCGTCGCGTGCTTTGACCTCGACAATATTTGAATGAGTCTTTTCGTAACGCAGCTCACTTGCCGTGTTGCCGTTCTCTTTCGTGTTTACGATAACGACGGGCAATTTCTCATCAATAAGAGCGTTCGGGCCGTGCTTCATTTCGCCCGCGGGATAGCCTTCGGCGTGAATGTAGCTGATCTCCTTCAGCTTAAGTGCTCCTTCGAGCGCTACCGGAAAATTTATTCCGCGGCCAAGATAAAGAAAATCCTGTACGCGGAAGAATTCCTTTGACAGCTCTTCGATCGAATCAGCATCGTTAAGAAGCTGCTCGATCTTCAGCGGAAGCTCGGCAAGGTCCTGTGCGAGTTTCTTTGCCTTTTCGGTATCGATATGGCCGCGCAGTTCGCCCAGATAAGTTGCGAACAGATAGAGCGCGATCATCTGCGACGTAAAGGCCTTTGTCGATGCGACGCCGATCTCGGGGCCCGCGTGCGTCAAGATCGTGCCGTCGGCCTCGCGTGTGATCATCGAGCCCTGCACGTTGCATATCGCAAGCACCTTGCAGCCGGCGGCCTTAGCTTCACGCATCGCTGCGATCGTATCTGCTGTCTCGCCCGACTGCGATATAACGATAAGAAGGTCATTTTCGGAGAGCACGGGATCGCGGTAGCGGAATTCCGAAGCATAATCGACATCGACGGAGATGCGTGCAAGCTGTTCGAGCATATATTTGCCCGCAAGGCCCGCATGCCAGGAGGTTCCGCAAGCCGCGATCTTTATGGAAGAAAGTTCGCGGAATTCCTCCTCGGTGATGTTCATCTTGTCGAGATAGACCTTTCCGCTATCAAGCGAGACACGCCCTTGGACGGTATCGCGGACGGCACGCGGCTGCTCGTAGATCTCCTTTAGCATAAAGTGCTTAAAGCCGCCCTTCTCCGCCATTATCGGATCCCATGTGATCCGCTGTTTCTGAGGCTCGACAACATTGCCGTCGTAATCCGTAACCCTGACCGAATCTTTTGTAAGAACGGCTATCTCGCGGTCGCCGAGAAAGAACACGTCGCGTGTATGCTGAAGGATCGGCGGAACGTCGCTGGCCACAAAGAACTCGCCGTCGCCAAGCCCTATAACGACGGGCGGCCCTTCGCGAACCGCAATTATCGTGTCGGGTTCGTCCTTTGAGATGATCGCAAGTGCGTAGATGCCGCGCAGTTCCTTTACCGTCTTGCGAACGGCAAGTTCGAGCGACAGCCCTTCTGTATCGATATAGTGGCCTATAAGGTGTGCGACAACCTCGGTATCGGTCTCGGTATGGAACTCGTGGCCGAGTGCCTGAAGCCTCTCTTTCAGCGAGAAATAGTTCTCGATAATGCCGTTATGAACCACAACGACCTTTCCCGACTGGTCACGGTGCGGATGGGCATTCTCCTCGGTCGGCCGGCCGTGCGTCGCCCAGCGCGTATGCCCGATCCCATAATTCCCGTCAAGCGGTTTCAGCCTGATGGCTTCCTCAAGATTGCGGAGTTTACCCTCTGCACGACGCAAACTGAGGTTATGATCGGTATCAACGACGGCAATGCCGGCTGAATCATATCCGCGATATTCGAGCTTACGCAGGCCCTCGATTATCAACGGCACGACCTGCTTATTTCCAACGTATCCGACAATTCCACACATAAGAGTTCAAAAAGCGGCGGCCTATTTACCGTCGAGATCCTTGATCGTCCGCGCCGGTGCTCCGACGACTAGCTTATTCGGCATTATATCTTTTGTTACAACTGTACCGGCACCGGTAACAGCGCCGTCTCCGACCTTTACCGGGGCCACGAGCATCGTATCCGAGCCGATCTTCACATTTTTTCCGATATGCGTTTCGTGCTTGTTCTTGCCGTCATAATTGCAAGTGATGGTGCCGGCACCGATATTCGTATCCTCACCGATGGTGGCATCGCCAAGGTACGTCAAGTGGCTCGCTTTTGAGCCGCGCCCGAGCTTTGTCTTTTTAAGTTCGACAAAATTCCCGATCTTTGCGCCGTCTGACACGACGGCGCGGCCGCGAAGGTGTGCCATCGGCCCGACCGCGCAGCCGTCGCCGATCACGGAATCAGTAATAAAGGAATTGTCCTTGATCTCGGTATGGTCGCCGATCTCCGCATTTACTATCCTTACGCCCGGCCTCAACACACAGTTCTCGCCGATAATGCTTTTACCCTCGATAGTTACGTTCTGACAGATGACGGTGTCGCGGCCGACCTTCGCCTTCGACGAGACATACGCTGCAGAAGGATCGATAAAACTCACGCCGCTTTCCAACATCAGGCGCCTTACGGTACGCCGCCGTATCTCAGCCTCCATCGCAGCGAGCTGTGAACGGTCATTCACGCCTTCGATCTCGTTCGGGTCATTGTGAAGGAACAAAGCTACGACGTCGCCCGCCGCGTTAAGGATGGTCGGCACATCGGTCAAATAATACTCGCCTTGAGCGTTATCGTCACCGATCTTGCCGAGTGCACGAAACAGCTTTTTCGTGTCAAAACAATATATTCCGGAATTGATCTCACGGCAGGACCGCTCAGTCTCGCTTGCGTCCTTCTGCTCGACGATGCGACTGAATTTGCCCGCATCATCGCGGACAATGCGTCCGTAGCCGGTCGGGTCGCCAATCTCGACCGTTAAGATCGTACACGCGGCTTTTGAGCGCTTGTGCTTCTGAACGAGTGCGCGCAGCGTTGCCGAGCTGATCAGAGGTACGTCGCCGGATAATACGAGCAAGATCGAATCGCGCCCGCGGAGTTTGCTTTTAGCAGAGTTGACCGCATCACCCGTGCCGAGCTGCTGTTTCTGCATGGCAAATTCTGCTTTGCCTTCGCCAAACTCGGCGGCAACGGCACGTTTCACATCGTCGCCCTGGTGGCCGATCACGATATTCAAACTCTTGGGCTTCAGCGACAATGCGGTTTCGCACACGTGGTTGATCAACGGCTGCCCGTCGAGTCGGTGCAGGACCTTGGCGAGGCCCGAGCGCATCCTAGTGCCAAGCCCTGCCGCCAATATTAAAATGTCTAGTTCGCTACTCACAGGTTGATGATACGGCAGAGTGCGTGAAGTCTCTAGGCCGGAAATGCTTCGTTCTCGACAAGCTCTTTTCTGTTGATCGCACAAAGCAGCGTGACCTGAGCCAGACGTTCGGGATCGTGGCGGACCATTTCACCTTCGGACAGCAGATTACCGTAGATTATCTCCGCACCTTCAATGGTTTTCGGCGTGACCGAGCCGTGAACGCCGATCTGCTCGGCCCCTTCCTCCGCATATTTTTCCATTTGTTCGTGGCTGATCGGATGATCGTTGACAACGACAAAATCGAAATCGATCTGCGGAGCATACTGCTTGAACTTTTCGATATGGTGGCGTGCTGTCATGCCGTCGGTCTCGCCCGGCTGTGTCATAAGATTGCAAATGAACAACTTTACTCCCTTGCTCTCGGCGATAGCGTCGGCAACGCCGCTGACGAGCACAGGCGGGATCAAACTTGTGTATAGAGAGCCCGGCCCTATGGTTATCGCATCGGCCTTGCGGATCGCATCGATCGCCTCCGGCAGCGGCTCGCAGTTCGAGGGCTCAAGAAAGAGGCGCTCGATCAAATTGCCGACGTGCCCGATCTTCGTTTCGCCGTGAACGGTACGACCGTCAGATAACCTTGCGGCAAGCCGCACATCTGCTACCGTCGCGGGATAGATATGGCCTTTGCTCGCAAGGATCTCGGATGAGACCTTTACGGCTTCGGCAAAGTCGCCCGTGATCTCGGCAAGAGCTGCGAGAAAGATATTCCCGACGCTGTGGCCGCCGAGGTCGCCGTCGCCGCTGAATCGATGGCGGAACAGCCGCGACAGCGTCTGCGAGTCCTCGCTCAGGGCTACCATGCAGTTGCGTATATCACCGGGCGGCAATATCTGAAGCTCATCACGAAGCCTGCCAGAACTGCCGCCATCATCTGAGACCGCGACAATCGCAGAGAGATCTTCTATCCAGACAGGTTCGCTCTCTCCGGCCCGTACAAAGCGTTTCAGCCCCGAAAGCAGCATTGAAAGGCCATTGCCGCCGCCGATGGCAACAATTCTGAGGCCTTTTGATCTGTTGGAAAAAATGTGATGTTTCATCGAAGCACACCTGGCCGTGGGTAAAATTGCTGCTTACAATGTTAAAGAGGTGCGGGGCGCGCCATCCCGCGATCACTGATTTTATCACCTTGCACCATTATCATCAATCATTTTAATAAGGGGTGTAAGCATTGCTGTTAGAATTTTATCGGTACGCCCAGACGAGTGAAAGATGTCCGGATTACTGCTCGGCAAGTCGGATCAGGAAAAAAATGCTTGTGTGCGGCTTGGCGAGTGTGATAACTTTGATTTTGCGGCAGAGATTGTGCCGCCCATCCGCTTTTGTCGAAATCGGCACTCAATTTCTAAATTCGCCCGACCCGGCCACGAGTTAAATGGCAGACACGCCCTTCATACTTCAAGAACATCAGTTTTCGAGGATAAAGATGATCCTCGCCCGCCTTTGTGTCGAATGTGCGGCCCGAGCGGTCTTTCTTGTCGATCGCGACGGCCAGCCGATCGCCTTTCACGGCGACATCGGCGATATGGACACGACGAGCTTCGCCTCGCTTGCTGCGGGCAACGTTGCCGCGACCAGCAGCATGGCTCAGCTGATCGGTGAAGCGGCCTTTCCCGCCGTGGTTCACGAAGGTGAACGCGAAAGCATCTACATCGGTGTGATCGGGCGAAGCCTGCTTGTGGTAGTATTTGATGGACGGTCCACGGTCGGACTCGTCAAGATACGCTCAAAACGCGCGAGCCATGAGCTTGCGGCGCTGCTTGAAGAAGCAGTGGCCGAATCGGCAACTATGCATGTCAGTCCGAACTCGTTCTTTGCCGAGATAACGGACGAAGATATTGACAGCCTGTTTAGCTAGTGCGCAGTGGCCAGTGGTCAGTGGACAGAGTGCCTGTCCTTTTGATGACCACAGAGCACTGACCACCGAACACTAATCACTATGACCTTTATCAATTACGCATCACGCGAGATAAACTGCAAGATCGTTTACTACGGCCCCGGACTTTGCGGAAAGACGACGAACCTGCAATACATTTACGATTCGACCGCCCCGCAGGCCAAAGGCAAACTCATAAGCCTGGCCACGGAGACGGATCGCACGCTGTTTTTCGATTTCATGCCGCTGGAGCTCGGGACTGTTCGCGGGTTCAAAACGCGGTTTCACCTATACACGGTGCCGGGCCAGGTGTATTACGACGCCTCGCGTAAGCTGATCTTGAAGGGTGTTGACGGTGTCGTTTTTGTCGCCGACAGCCAAGAAGAGCGAATGGACGCAAATATCGAGTCGCTCTACAATCTTGAGGAGAACCTGCAGGTACAAGGATACGATCTGGACAGCATTCCGTACGTGCTTCAGTTGAATAAACGCGATCTGCCGAACGTAATACCGAGCGATGAGCTTTCGCAGGAACTCCAGCGAAAGGACGAGCCGATATTTGAAGCGGTCGCGACCGACGGAACAGGTGTTTTCGATACGCTGAAGGCCGTCGCAAAGCAGGTGCTGACCGAATTGCGAAAGGCATAAAGCCCCTTCGCCGGCATTCATCATATACAAAAAGCACATCGAAGCTTATTGCTTCAATGTGCTTTTTGACATTTGTATCAAGTGGCGGGGCCGACGGGGCTCGAACCCGCGACCTCCAACGTGACAGGCTGGCGTTCTAACCAACTGAACTACGACCCCGCAAGAATGGTGGGCACGAAGGGACTCGAACCCCTAACTTCCTCCTTGTAAGGGAGGCTGTCTACCAATTGACGTACATGCCCGCGATACTTTTTACGGCATTTGTGCCCGATCTTATTGTCAAAATTCCCGCCTTACCCTGCGGCAGGCGAACGATTACATTACGAAAAATCTGGCGGCTAGTCAAGCTGCGGCCTTTGGCTGTCCCGCTCTCGTATCAGGCTTACGGCTGGCGTGTGATGGCAGGGCGCTCGCCGGCTGCCGGGCCTTCTGTCGAGAGAATGGTGCCGCCAAAGCCGACGATCCAGCCGCGGCCGCCGCGAAAGGCGATCTTTTCGAGGCGATATTTGACACGCGAATTCTCTTCCGTCCACGTCTTGCCGCCGTCTTGCGTCGCAATGATCGTACCATCATCACCGACAGCCCAGCCGCGGCGACGGTCGAGAAAGATCACGTCATTCAGATCTGCCGTAACACCTGATCGCTGCACACGCCAAAGGCGCCCGCCGCCGGTGGCCGCCACTATTGCGCCGCCCGTGCCGACAGCCCAACCGTTGCGTTCACCGACGCAGTAAACGGCGTTATATTTTGCGTTCAAGTCCCCGAGCAGAGTTGCCTTGTCCCACATCAAGCCGCTGTCCTCGGAAAAGAGGATCGTACCTCCTGCCCCGACGATCAGCCCGTTCCGGCCCTCGCCGTATGCTCCCGACATCAGGAGAAAATGTATCGCCGTCTTACTTTGCTTCCACGTCCTTCCGTCTTCCTGCAGCTTGTAAAAGTAGCCGCCTTCGCCAAACGCGGTTCCCCAGCCGTACTTATTGAATATCAGCTTTGTTACGCGTTCGCGGCCCGCGCCTTCAAATTCGATACGGTCCCACGTCGCGCCGCCGTCAACCGTCTTCCGCAGATACGAGGTCGCATTCTGGCCGCGTGAATATGTGTTGCGCTCGCACAAGAGCCATCCGGTCTTTGCATCGGTAAAATGTATCTGTCGAAAGGTATCGGTCGTGAACTTCGGCACTTGGGTCCAAGTTTCGCCGCCGTCGCCTGTAGTCAGCATCACGCCGTCGGTACCGACGATAAAGCCCTTCGTCTCGCTCACGAACGCAATATCGCGAAGCCACGCAAAGCTTGCGGACTTATACCTCACCCACTCCGCATGGAGCGTTGCCGACGCCGCAACGATCACCGCGAGTACAGATAAGATGAAGCCGGGTCTGCGCATTTCTAAATTAGAACGGGCTTCCGAAAAGGAGGCGGACGGCACTTGCTTTGCCCAAATAATCGAAGACCTTTTCGATGCTGAATCCCTTGCCCGGTACAAAGACCTGATCGCCGGGGCTTAGAAACACCATTTCCTGTTTGCCGCTCTCAATATCACCCAGATTGAGCGTCCGCCGTTCCAATCGGCCTTGAGCGTTGTAGCTGACCAGGACGATCTTTGACTTGTCGCCGCCCTTTGCGACACCGCCGGCATCGATGATGGCTTCATATACGCTGATCTTGTGATCCATGACGCGCACACCCGGCGACACGACCTTGCCCATTACGCTGTATCGGATCGACATCGCTTTGTCGAGCGTTACCGAGACCTTGGGGTCGATTATGTACTCATCAAGCTTTTTCGTGATCTCGGCAGCAACCTCTTCGACCGTCTTGCCGGCAACGAAAACACCGTCGCGGATCAGCGGATACGAGATCCTGGCCGTCGGCGGCACGGTAACATTCAGCTTGCAATAGTCCGGGCACTGGCCGAAGACCTCGACCGATATCACATCGTTCGGGCCGAGCCTGTATTCCTTCAAATAGTTGTTGTAATAGGCATAGACCTCTTTAACCTCTTCCGGGTCGGTTTCGGCGTCGGCTTTCGGATCGTTCTTTACCGTCGCAGCACCGGCCGGTGTCCGCTCCGGCGTTGCCTCAGGCGTAGAAGCCGCAATAACCACAGGATCGGAGAGTTTCGTTCCATCTTTCGACGTAACGGCCGTATCCTGTGCGTGCGTTGCCGCAGCAAGGCACAACACTGCGGCCAGCACCGCAAATTCAGCTCTTAATGAATGCATCATCTTCATAATTAAAACTCCGACGCGAAAAAAGGCCTATATCGTTGCCTTTGTCGCCATTTCGCGATCCTTTGGGTCAACGGCCGCCCCTGCTTAAGAGCACGGTCTTTATCGTTTCAAAAACTATCACCATATCGAGCACAAGGCTCTGGTTCTTTATGTAGTACAGGTCGTACTGCAATTTCTGTATCGCATCCGCAACAGATGCTCCGTACGGATATTTTATTTGTGCCCAGCCCGTCAGTCCCGGAGCTACCAAGTGCCTGTGCTCGTAGAACGATATCTCGGTCGCGAGCTGTTTGACGAAATGCGGGCGTTCAGGCCTCGGGCCGACGAAATTCATCTCGCCCTTTAAGATATTCCAGAACTGCGGCACCTCGTCCACGCGGATCTTTCGTATCACGCGGCCCACGCGCGTTGTACGGTCGTCATTATCGGCAGCCCAAACGGGCATTCCGTCGGCCTCAGCATCCGCACGCATCGAACGGAACTTAAGCACCTTGAACACGCGGCCATTCTTACCGACACGTTCCTGTCGATAAAACACCGGGCCGCGAGACTCGATCTTTATCAAAGCTGCCGTAACAAGTGCGATCGGCAGCGAGACGATCAGCCCGATCAAAGCAAGCATCCTGTGGATTGCTTCGCGAAAGACCGATCGGAGTTTTGATTCACGCGGCCGGCCGGCAAATATCAACCACGACGGCCGCAGCATATCGACGTGGACCTTGCCCGTTATTCGCTCATAGAATGATGTACATTCCTCGATCGAAACATCGCCGGCAAGGCTCATTCTCAGCAGTGCCTCGGTCGGAAAAGCACCGCGCCGTTCACGCACAGCAATGACGACGCGATCGATCTTCTCATTGTGGATAACATCCTCAAGGTCGGGCGCCTTGCCGAGTATCTCGCTTCGCCCGAGCTTTTCGCGGGGTTTTGCACCGTTCTCGGAAATAAAGCCGACGATCCGATAGCCTGCATCTCGCCGCTTCCAAACAGCCTCTGCCGTTTCGAGGGCGGTCTTGCCCGTTCCCACGACGAGAATTTTCTCGCCAATGTCCGGATGTCCGGTCAGAAGATGTATCATCACGCGCCAGCCGAGCAGCAGAACGAGCACCAGCGGCACCGAGATCATCGAAACGCCGCGGCCGATCATCAGCGGCGGGGCGAAATAGAAAATAAGAGCCAGAACGGCCCATGCAATACCGAGTGCCTGGACAAGCCGCAGAAGCAGTTCGCGGCGGTTCGTCATCACGATATAATCGTAAAGATCGTAGAAATAGAGCGTAAGCAGGCAGAATGACGTTGCAAGCAGTATCTTCAGCCAGCCATTGCGGGAGTCCAGTTCGTTGATCGAACCGTCAACGCCGAGTCGTATGTACAGTGCCAGGATAATGCCGCCGTAAATGATCGCGGCATCGGCTAGGATCAGCCAAAATTTTCTGGAACTGAAACGCGACTTGACCACAGGCCTCCTTATCCGACGACGTTCTCGTTAAGCCGCCGATAATTGTAGTAGCCGTAGGTGTAGTGCGATTCATCCATAACGTCATCGCTTTGGTTGAGAACTACGCCAAGCATCCTCTCTTTCGGCAGCGGTTCGAGTACACGGTCGAGAACACTGTATTTCGTGCGGTTAGCACGGATCACAAGCAACGCACCGTCGGCATGATTGATCAGCACGGTCGCATCGGTAAAGATGCCGAGCGGCGGAGCGTCGATAATTACGTAATCGAACATCTCGCGTGCCTCCGCGAGAATGTCCTTGAATTTCGGGCCTGAAATAAGCTCGGCAACATCCTTGCGGGCTTCGCCGCCCGGCAAAAGGTGCAGCCCTGACGGATCGAGCCGGACGATCGCATCCTTGAGGCTCGACGTGCCTGAAAGCACATCCGAAAGGCCTCGATCCGTCTCGATGCCGAGATAATCCGCGAGGCTCGGCATTCTTAGATCGCTGTCGATGATCAACGCACGCACGCCGTCCGTCTGTGCAAGCAGCCAAGCGAGGTTGATGGCGGTTACCGACTTGCCCTCGCCCGGATTGACGCTTGCTACCACAATTGACTTGAGCTGATTGCGTTGCCCTTTATGCAGAACGTGAGTTCTGAGGCTGCGATACTCTTCGCAGTAGGCTGAGTTGGGGCTTGTGATCGCAACGAGTCGAGGCTCAACGCGCTCGGGATCGACCGTCCAACTGACAAAGTCAGGCAAGGACGGGCGAACCGAACGCGTTGAGTTGTCGGCATTCAATTTTGCCCCGGCAGTTGAGTCCGTATCCAAATCAGGGAGTGCCGTCCCGATCATAGATCCCGGCTGCCCATTGAACGCCGATGTCGGATCGCCGATCTTCAGGTCGTTCTTCATAAGCTCGGTCGGCACATTGGCGCGGCCATTTGCTCCGTCGAACGGCACGACGACCGATGCGGCCGCCGATCCCGGATCAGGCGATTCTTTCTTTTTCTTTTCGAGTGCTCTTAAAATACTCATAACGATACCTGCACAAAAGGTCTCAGTAGGTCATACACTGCGGATCAATACGGCCCGCCAAGCTCGCCTATTTCAAGGCTGATGTCATCTTCAAGGTCATCGAACGCGCCGCCGTTGTTGTTAGGGCTTGCTGCTGCGTTGTTGTAGAGCGTCGGTCGATGGGTGTTGTTCCACAGTTCTTGTTCGGTCTCAGCCCGCATCACGTTGCCCTTTCCGATCGCGGGCCCGTCAAAAACCGGTGTCCGTTTTGCTGAATCCGGAAGCATATCGAGGTTGTCGGCAACCTTCTCAACGATCTCGCGGCCGATGCGGCGCTCGCCGGCACCGTACGCCTCTATCATCGAGTTGTCGCAGATGTTGTTGATATTTCGCGGAATGCCCTCGCTGCACTGAAAGATCAGTTCGACAGCCTCACGCGAGAAGATCGCAGGTTGTTTTGACCCCGCGATGTGAAGGCGCTCACGGATATAGCGATCGACCTCTTCGGTATTCGGAAGCGGCTTCATCTCGAACCGTAATGCGACACGCTGCTTGAGCTGCCGCAGATTGGTCTGGTTCAGTTTGTCGCGAAGCTCCTGCTGCCCGGTCAGGATGATCTGAAGGTGCTTTGCCGTATCCGACTCAAAGTTCATCAGCAAGCGTATCTCTTCGAGTACGTAGTCGGACATCTCGTGCGCTTCGTCGATAATGATCACCGTACGAAGCCCCCGGCGGTGGCGTTCTTCGAGAACGCGGCCCATCAGTGTCAGAAGCTCTGATTTATTGCTCCAATCTTTGATCCCGAGTAGCTGTGTGATGTGATGGTAGAACTCATCGATCGAGAGCCTCGGATTGAAAACATACGCCGCCAGAACACTCGCATCGAGGCGGCGAAGGATCCATCGCATGGCGGTCGTCTTGCCCGTACCGACCTCGCCCGTAAGGACGATCAGCCCTTTGGCGTTCTCGAGGCCGTAATAGAGCGTCGCAAGGCCTTCGTTATAGTTCGGCGTGAACACCATGAACCGCGGATCAGGTGTCAGCGTGAACGGGAAATCATCAAGTCCGAAGAATTCTTTGTACATATCAACCTCTTATGAAACGAGCTTGTCGAAAAGTTTCGTTGTCTGTAAGAAAAGTATTATCACCGGTATCACACCGATGGCCGCCGCGACGCCCGCAGCGAGCTTGAACCAATAAGAACGCCGTATCCAGGTCTTTTCCGCGTTCGACAGAAGCGGCGGCACAGAAGCAAGTACCGGCAAGCCTGTGTAATGGCGTGCATCCTCGATGTTCTGGATCTTGAAGAAACGCGGCACTTCGAACACTGCCGTAAGCAGCAGCCCGATAAATAGCCCAAGCCCCGCCCCTACAAGCGTCAGCATAAAGCGTTTCGGAGCGACCGGTGACTGCGGCACGTTCGCAGGGTCCTGCACACGAATGGTCTCGCCCTGTGCATTCGTCTCAACGCCCACGACCGTCTCGGCTTCGTTCTTTTTCTTAAGGATCTCGTTGTATGTATCCTTTGCCGACTGATACTGGGCGGTGATGCCTTCAAGGGCAACCTTTACGCCGGGAACCGCATTGATCCGCGACTCGAGTGCAGCGACCTGTGCCGCATTCTGCCGAAGCTCGACATCCTTTTGCGAGAGTTGAGTTTCGATCTGGCCGATCTCGGCCTGGATACGCTGATTCTCAAGCTCAAGAGCCTTCTTCTGCATATCGGTCTTGACCTTTGTCGAGCTTGTCGCGCTTGCGACACGCTTATCCGCACTCTTGCGCAAATTCTCGAACTCCTCATTCACTCGCTTCAGTTCGCTCTGTTTTGCGACCACGAGCGGATGCTTATCCTTATAGACCTTTAGCAGGTTATCGAGCTGTGCATTGATGTCGGCACGCTTCTTGATCAATTCGCCCCACGCTACCGAATTTTCAGGGTCGGCTGCCGCGCGTGCAGTATCAACCGTTTCACGCTGGCCGAAATCCTCAATAAGGCTCATTTGGCGGTTATTCGCGCCGATCGAATCGCTTAAACGCCCTTTCTGGTTCATCAAGGACTCTTTTTCCTTCATGATGTTCGCTTCGCGGTCGCGAAGTCCGCTAAGCTGCGCAACGAGGCCTTGTTCGGATTCGGGCAGCGTCGCGACATTCTGCGTCATAATATCTAGCCGCTGCTTTTCGAGGTCGTCCATTGCGGCCTTCTTTTCGGCAAGCTGCTTTTCGAACAGATCTTTCGTCGATTCGGCGATCTCGGTCTGCGTCTGCACCTGTGCATTCACGTATTTGCTTGCAAGTTCGGCAGTTACATTGCGTGCCGCCTGCGGATCGCGGTCGCGATAGCGTATGCGGAATGCCGCCACTTTTTCGCTGCCGGATTCATCAAGCTCGACCTTAATGCTCTTGTACATCTTCTCGACGACAAGTTCCATAGGCATTCCCGAAGCCCTTTCCGCCTTGTAAAGGTCGTACTTTGTAACCATCGGTTCGAGCGACGAACGGCTCAGCACTTCCTGATTGATGGTCTGAAGACGCTGCGAAAGGTCTTCATTCGTCAGCGACTGCACGAGGTTTGACGAGATCGTCGGCGGCTTGACCGTCAAAAGCGAGGTTGATTCGTAAATACTCGGCAAGCGGTAAACCACATACCCGACAGCAGCCGTGAAGGTAATGATCGGAAGTATGATCAACCACTTCTGCCGCTTTATCATCCCGAGCAGTTCGCCTGCCGTCCTTTGTCTGAATTCACCGTTCATATCACTTACCTGTAAGTGTGTTGTCCTTGTGTTCGCGTTCGGCCTTTGTAAGTACCCAACGCAGTATCACCGCAACCGCTGCCAAGCCGATCCCGGCAGCAAGAAGCCCGACGGCTTCGGGTATGCCCGCAAGCAGCGGCCCTATCGCTGCCATATCCGGAAACACTGTCTGCAAGATCACTGTCATACATCAATTGCCTACAACGAGGCCAAAACCCTCTTTGCGTCGCTGACCTCCTGCTCGGTCAGCTTTGCTTCGTAATGAAGCGATGCCTCGGCTTCACGACGTGCGGATGCTTTGTCGCCGCTTGCGGCCAAGGCTGAGGCAAGGCGTACGCGGTATGCGGGATTTGCCGTCTGGCCCGACCTTTCGTCGAAGGCAACAGCCTTTTTAAGCTGCTCAACTGCCGGCGAATAAAGGCCTTTCTTGTAATACACCCAACCGAGCGTGTCGTAGAAGCCCGCGGTCTCGGGGCTTTTTGCGACCGAACCTGAAGCAAGCTGCAACGCCTCATCGAGGTTGCCTTGATTCTCAGTAAGCAGCCACGCCAAGTTGTTCATTGCTATCGGCGACTGCGGGTCGAGATCAAGGGCCTTCCTATAGTTGCCTTCCGCCGCTGCGGTGTTGCCCCGCGAATCTTCAAGTATGCCAAGCAGCGTATAAACCGGAGCGGACGGTGTCTTGACTATGATCGCCTCGTATTGTGCGATCGCCTCAGGAATGCTGCCTTTTGCGGCCAATATCGAGGCATAGGCCGAATATGCCGGCAGATAATTCGCGTCAAGCGACATCGACTGTAAAAGCTCGGCTTCCTGCTGTGCCGTATTGCCTTCGGCCGCGAAAACGGTCGCATTCAAGTAATGCAAAGCAGCCAGTACATCGGCTCGGCCCATATTGGCATCGAGCTGTGCGGCGATCTTTGAATGTGCCTGCTGCGGCTGCTTGAGCTTGACCGATGCGGCAACGAAGCCAGATATAGCGTCAAAATTGCTCGCATCTGCGGTCAACGCCTTTGAATATTGGTCGAGGGCTTTTGCGTACTCTCTCTTTGCGGCAAAAAGCCTGCCGAGATTGACCATCGCATTGGACGAATCAGGCGTAAGCACCAGCACTCGTTCGAGGTCGGCCTGAGCCTCATCAAGCTTTTTCAGATCGATCTCGGCAAGGCCGCGTGCCGTCAATGCCTTGACCTGCAGGTCGGCCAGAACACCGGCTCCGGTATCTGCGTTCGGCGTGGCAGCATCGACCTTCGCTAGCAGCTCATTTGCCATCTTGAGAGCACCGGCGGGATTACCTGACGAAAGCTCGACTTGGATCTTTAAGATGCCGGAACGCAAATAGTTCGGATGATAACGCTCAATATCGGCAATGAACGCTCGCGCCTGATCATATTGGCCGATAGCGGTCTTTGCCTGAGCCATATAATAAAGGGCGTCACGGTGGCTCGGCAGCTTCTTCAAGATCGATTCGAGGTCGCCTATTGCGGCGTCCGGCTTACTTTCCTGCAAATTCAGCCGTGCCCGGATCAAGAACGCCTCAGTGTCGTTGTTGTTTATCTTGAAAAGCTCGGTCAACTGCTCGGTAACCTTTGCCGGATCCTTCCGGTCGAGATATATCTGAGCAAGGCGGTAGCGTGCCCGTGCATATTCCGGAGCGTTAGCGATAACGTCATTAAGTACATCTATCGCCTCATCCGTACGCTTTACACGGACAAAGAACTCAGCAAGATCAAGGCGGCTCTCAGGGCTGTTGTCCTGGATCGTTATGAGCGTGCGATACTCGGCCTCGGCTCGGTCATACTGCTTTGTAGCAACAAAATGCTCAGCTATCGCCTCGTGCGCCTCGATATCATTCGGTTCAACCTCTATGGCACGCGTGAACTGCGCCTCAGCCTCATTAAGACGATCCGCGTAGGTTAGGAAGCGCCCGTATTCGATCAGACCCACAGCACGGTTCGGTGCTGCCGCTATGCCGCGCTTTAGCGCTTCTTCGGCCTCGGCGGTCTTATTCTTTGAAATGTAATAGCGCGAAAGGCTAATGTAGGTCTCAGTACGCGTCGGATCTATTGCTATCGCCTCGTTGATCTTCGCTACGACCTCATTCTCGGGACGGTCCTGTACGGCTAATATCGAAGCCTCCAAAATATGGCCCTCGACGAAATTCGGATCCGCTGCAACTATCTCCTTCTGAAGCTGTTCGGCCTCGGAAATCAGCGGCGGTTTGACAAGAAGATAATAGTTGCCGAGCTTTGCTTTTGCCTGAAGGTTGCTGCCGTCAAGATCGACCGTCTTGCGAAGTTCATCCAGTGCGTCGTTGAACTGTCCGAGATTCTCAAGGCTGCGTGCCATACCCCAATGAGCAGCCGCAGAATTGCCGTCCGATTCGACGGCGGCCTTGAATTGCATCAGTGCATCGTGGAATTTGCGCTTTGCGAGGTAGTCTTCACCCTTTGCGAGGAGCTTTGCTGTCGAGTAGCCGCACGCTGCAAAAGCAATGCACGCAACGACAACAATTAGGGTCAGGAAACGTGTTCCTGTGATCGGGCACTCTGATCGGCACATAGATCTTGTGAAAAATCCTTCTGACATCGCCATCCACGGGGCACGCGACCGGCGGTCAGGTTCGGGCTTCTGCAGCGGAGAAGGCAAATTCATCCGGCTGCATATACCTTTTGTTTCTCAATGCGATAGGATTCCCTAAGTACTGCCTTTTCCTATCGGCATTTGAGAAAAAGAACTAATCGAACTGTGATTTCAGATTTTTGGGATCTTTTTCGGAAAACCGGGCAGTCATATTCAAAAGCTAATTCGGCACAAACGGAGGAAGTTCATCCGCCAGCCGTGCCGCAAGGTCGGACGCGGCCGCGAGTGAAGCGGCTTCATCGCTGCCGACATCGGTCATCACGCGGACGATCGCTCCGTCACTGCGGCGGCGCGTAACGCTGTCGAGTACCGTGTTGAGCTTGTCAACATACTCACTCGCGGCCGTTCGTCCTCGTCCTTGATACCAGTAGATCATAACCTCGCGGTAAATACCATTCTCGACGATGTAGCGGTTCGCTGTAAAGCGCCGGCCGGCCGGCGTCACAATTTCGACAGGTTCCGGGCTGCTGAGAACCCAGCCTGCACCGGGCAGACAATTCTGCGGGCTGTGGTAGGTAGCACCCGTACGCTGGGTAGCGTAATAGCCGACATAGATATTTGCGATGCGGCCGTCCGGCAGGCTGTATTCGCGCATTACGTAGTCGGTGGTTCTAAGTATTGATTCAACGCCGGCATCGAACTTGAAATCATCACCGCGTTGACGCCAATCGCCTAAAGCTGCCGGCATTTGTGCCAAAGGAGCTCTCGGCGGTGTCAGTTCAGCCCTGAAAGAGAACCAGTTAACAATGGCCGTGCCTGTCAGCAGAACAACGGCGATCGTAAGCACAGGAACAGGCGAGAGTGGCCGCGAACGAGACGCGCTGTCGGCTGCCTCCGGCATTGCTCCGAATGAAATAAAGCGTTTCAATATCCAATTCAACCCGACGATCAGCCCGAGAGCGGCTACAAAGACCGCTACGCCCGACACCTCGTGGATCGTGCCTTCGGTCGCCGCGATCCCGTAGAAATACGCTCCGATGCCTGTTGCAGCGACACGAACGGCGTTCGTAATTACCGCGACCGGCACCGCCGCGGCCATAAGTACAAGCGTTCTGAGAAGGTCCGCTCCCGAGAACATCCCGAATCCGAGATGCCCTTTCTCACGCCTTCGGGTAAGGTATCCAAGCACCAGAGCAAGCGTAACAAGCGTCATCAATGAACGAATTCCGCTGCACGCCTCGACAACCTCGAGCGAGATCGTCTGTGTCGAGCCGCGCGGCAGAATGTCGATGATGTTCCCTTTACGCAAGGTCGGCACTTCCGCCGAGCGTATAAGCCAAACCGCGATGCGTGATGCAAGCAGTTGGAGAGGGAATGAGATCCGGTTAAATATTATCTGCGGGATCGGGATCGCAAGCAGAAGCAGCGCAAAGGGCAGCGTCAGCGGGAGCAATATCCGGCGGCCGAAGAAGTAAATGACCAGCCCGGCGATCGTAATGATAAGTGCGATCCGCTGTGTAAAAAGCTCCGCTCCGACCGTGCCTCCGAGCAGAAGCAGCAAACCTGCGGCCACAACACCAATGCCAAACGCTCGTTCCGGCTCGCCGGCAGCCGATAGCAAACGGCCGCGTTCGCGCCACAGAATGAACGCTGCGACGAACGGAATGAGCAGTCCGTGTGAGTAATTCTCGTCGTTCCAAAGGTCACTTGCGAGCTTTACAAGCACCGGCAGACCCAACAAAGTTAAGAGGACAAGGGCGATAAGCGGCCCTGTGTACCAATTTGAATTGAGTTTGCTCACTGGTGCCATCACGCCGAACGGTATTGAAAGTGCCAATAGCGGCGAATTTCCCTTTCGGGTCAATTTATCCGCCGGAAAACGTGGTCGCAAAGTGCGGTCAGCAGTCCTCGGCCGCTTCCGAGATGATCAAGCGCCGCGATCGCCCTGTCGTGAACCTCACTTGCGAGCCGATCAGCCTCTTTGATGCCGTAGTGGCCCGGAAATGTGGCTTTCTTTGCAGTAACGTCCTTGCCGGCGGTCTTGCCGAGTACCTCGCTCGACTGCCGTATATCGAGAAGATCATCCGTTATCTGAAACAGCAGACCGATCTGCGAAGAATATTCGTGTATGGCAGCAGATTCGCCCGCGCTGGCCCTGCCTATGATCGCTCCCGCGTCACCCGCAAACTCGATCAGCGCTCCGGTTTTTAAGCGGTGGATATGCTCGATATCGACTGTTCGCGGATCGACCCCTTCGGCATCGAGGTCGAGTTGCTGGCCCGCAACCATGCCGCGGGGCGAACTTGATGCCGCCGCGAGGTTCGCTATGAGCCGAAGCTTCATTTCAGGCTCAAGATACTCATCGTCCGCGATGACGCCGAATGCCATCGACTGCAAGGCATCGCCTGCAAGTATCGCTGTCGCCTCGTCGAATTTCTTGTGGCAGGTAGGTTTCCCTCGCCTCAGATCGTCGTCATCCATCGACGGCAGGTCGTCGTGTATGAGCGAAAAGGTATGGATCATCTCGACAGCGGCCGCGGTTCGTACAAGGTGCTTTTCATCGGCGCCGAACGCCGCACCGACCGCGAACGTCATCACCGGCCGAAATCTCTTTCCACCGGCAAATACGCTCCAGCGGATCGCTTTGTGAAGCCTTACAGGCTCGACCGTCTCGCCGGGCAAAAGCCTGCCCAAGGCGTCATCAGTGGCCTCAATGACGTGTTTGAGGAATGTTTCAAGGTCATTCATTGCTGTCAGCAAGTATCGCTTCGAGGTCGGCGGCGTCAAGATTATGGTCGTTGCCGCAAAAGCCGCAATTCATTTTTGCGCCGCCGTCTTCCTCCAGCATCTTTGTCACTTCATCTTTACCTAATGCTGAAACCATTGCGACGGCCCTTTCCCTCGAGCACGAACACCTGAACTCGACCTTTTTTTCGCCCAAGACCTCAAAATCGATCTCGCCGAGAACTGTTCTGATAAGGTCAACCGGCGTCGCCCCGTCCTTTACCATAGCCGTTACCTGCGGCGCACGGCCTGCGGTATCCTCGATCATGGTTATTACATGATCATGCGCGGTCGGAAGCATCTGGATCAGCACGCCGCCGGCCGCTGTCACGTACGGCTCACGATTGCCGACCAGAACACCAAGCATAACAGCCGACCGTATCTGCTCCGAACGAGCCAAATAGAACGCCAGATCCTCGGCCACCTCGCCAGAAACGATCGGCACCGAACCGATATACGGTTCACGGCCCATGCCAAGTTCAAAACCGGATTCGCGGATGACGTATAATGTACCGCGCCCGATTGCTGTCGCAATGTCGAACTTGCCCGCCGCGTTAGGCGGAAGTTCGACCGTCGGATCGTAAACGTAGCCGCGAACCGCGCCCTGAGCGTCCGCCTCGGCTATCACGCGGCCCAACGGCCCGCCGCCGTCAAACTTTACGGTAACGCGGTCAAAGTCCTTCAGGCTTGCCGCAAAAAGTGCTGTGCCGGTCAGAACACGCCCCAAAGCAACCGTCGCGGTCGGCGATGTCCGGTGCCTGCGGATCGTCTCCGCGACCGTATCTGTTGTTATCGCTGACAGTACGCGGACTGTGCCGTCGGCGGCTATTGCATTAACAAGTGTGTCCATAAAAAGTGCTTAAAATTTATGCAAAATGGCCGTAAATCGCGTAACTTTAACAATAACATTAACTTACACTCGTAGGTGTTGTAATCATTGCGCTTACTCGGCCAATAATATCAAAAAATGCAATTGACTTTCCGATTTTACTCGGCTAGACTGCCCTACATCGGTGATCAAACCACTTCCAAAACGTAGAAATTTAGCCTAGAGGCAGCGGCCTCGTGAAACTGTACGGCTATTATAAGCCGTAATGAGGAGAAGTATCTTATGACGAGCATTTTTGACCCTAATTTTACCGGAACGACGACAGTCGAACACGCAAACGGAGCCGGAACCGCCGCCGGCCGAGAGTTTGCACCTTTAGGCCTAAATGCTCAAAGAGTGGTCGCAAAACGGTACGCTACAAAAGGTCTTGACGGCGAGCCGCTCGAAACGTGGCAGGACATCGTCCGCCGCGTCGTCGGTCATATTTCAAAGGCCGAGCCTGACCCGATCAGGCAAAATCAATTTTATAACGAAATGGCTCCGGTAATGTTCGCCCGCGAGTTCATACCGAACACGCCGTGTCTCGTAAATGCGGGCAAACCCAAGGGTCAGCTTGCCGCGTGTTTTGTCCTGAATGTGCCCGATTCGATCGACGGAATAATGGAGCACGCAAAAAATGTCGCGATCATCCACCAGACTGGCGGCGGAACGGGCATGACCTACGAATTCCTTCGGCCTGCCGGTGCTATGGTCCAATCGACGCGAGGCGTGGCTTCGGGGCCTGTCTCATTCATGAACATCGTTAACCAGACGACCGAGGTCGTAAAGCAGGGCGGCGTTCGGCGCGGCGCTAATATGGGCATCCTGAGCGTTTCGCACCCGGACATTCTTCGCTTTATACATGCGAAGAACGACCAGACGAGTCTTACGAACTTCAACATCTCAGTAACCGTTACCGATCTTTTCATGGATGCCGTCGATAACGGCACGTGGTATCAGACGGAATTTGACGGTGAACCGTGGACAAGCCCTATCTTTGACGCGGCGACCGGCAGCCCGTATGTCGTTTACCGCAAGCCCGACGGCTCAACGGTAACGTTTGCCGATAAACTCGCATTCGAGACCGCCGACCTGACCGACTGCGTTATCGAAGAGCCGCCGATGGACGGCATGATCTACGCTCCGGACATCTGGAACAGGATCATCGCGTCGGCACACAAATACGCTGAGCCGGGCATCATTTTCATTGACGAAGTGAACCGCCACAACCATTTGATGGCATCGATGGGGCCGATCTACGCATGCAATCCTTGCGGCGAGCAGCAGCTTCACTTCAATAACTCCTGCAATCTCGGCTCGATAGATGTTGCGAAATTCTATTCAAGCACTGCCGAGGACGGCGGCTATATTGATTGGGAACGCCTCGCAAGCGTTACGCATATTTGCACCCGCTTTCTCGATAACGTCGTAGATGCCGGTTATTTCCCGCTGCCTGAGATCGACGAGGTAGTAAAGCGCACACGCCCGGTCGGTCTCGGTATTATGGGCTTTGCCGACCTTTGCCTCAAGCTTGGCATTACTTACGGCAGTGATGAGTCACTTCAGCTGATCGAGCGCCTGATGGGCTTTGTACGCCGCGAATCATGGATGGCGAGCCTGAACCTCGGCCGTGAGAAAGGTACGTTCCCTGAGTTCGAAGCGAATCGTGAGGCTTATTCCAAGTTCATTTACGAGGACATCGGCATCTCGCGCGAGGTTCCTCTTACGCCGCGAAATTACGAGGTTACGACCATCGCTCCTACAGGAACGATCTCGCTTGTTGCCGAAACATCGTCAGGCATCGAACCGAACTTCTCATGGGCATACGTTCGCCACGATACGCTCGGCACGCGCACATACGTTCATACCGCAGCCGCCGAGGCGCTCGGGATGACGGTCGATCAGACCAACGAGGAATCGATAACGAACGCTGCTGAATTTGTCGTCGATCACGAGGCCAATTTGCCGAAGCATTTCATTTCGGCAATGGAGATCAGCTCGGTCGAGCACGTCAAAGTGCTTGCGGCAGCCCAAAAGCACGTTGACAACGCCATCTCAAAAACCTGTAATGGTGCAAAGGATGATACCGTCGAATCCGTTGATGAACTCTATCATCTGGCACGCAGCCTCGGCTGTAAGGCGGTCAGCTACTATCGCGACGGCAGCCGCGAGGGCCAAGTGCTCAACGCTATGAAGACCTCGGAGGCGGAAACAAAACAAGAGGAAGCTGCAGAGGAGGCCGCCGATAGCACTTCATACTCACAGGCATCGGATGTTGACACGTCGGTGCGTGTCGAACGCCCGCGTGAGCTTCAGGGTTCGACATGGCGCATTCCTTTCGAGGGCCAGAACCTTTATGTTACCGTAAATCATGACGGACGCCGTATTCTCGAGGTATTCGTTGTCGGCCCGATAAGCGCCGGTGTCGGCCTGCTTGCTTCAAAGATGCTCCGCGGCGGCTTTGACGTTCGCGATGTTGCCCGAAGCCTCGATAAAGTAACGGCTACACACGCGGTTTGGTTCAACGAACGGCTCCTCACGTCGCCCGAGCAAGCGGTCGCCGAGTGCCTCTCGCTTGTTGATCGTCGGCTCAAAAATATGCCGGAATCGCAGCGTTCAACAGGCCACGCTGAAGGTATCAAAACTGATCGTGCTATGGCGAATATGGTCGGCAAATGCCCGGAGTGCGGCGGCCAGCTTGAGCACGCATCGGGCTGCGATTCATGTCGTGATTGCGGTTACTCAAAATGTAAATAGCCGCGGTTGAACGAACTTAAAGCCGGTGCCGTCCAAAAACGGCGCCGGCTTTTTTTCTCCGAGGCAGTACTTTCAGATGCCCTTCGGCATCGAAAGATACATTGCGATGAGTTCGAGTATAAAGTACGGCACCAGGACTGCGGCTCCCGGATAATCCTTTGCGATCCTTTGCCCGACGAACAGCGCACTCAAGGTCAACGCACCAAGGATAGACGCAATAAAAATAACGATCGTTGAACCGGCGGCGAAGAAATAAATGATCCCTGCGGCAGCGGCAATGCCCGTAAGCAGTTCGAGAACCGTTATTTGAGCGAGCATCACAGGCACCATACCCGCAACGAACGTCTTAGAAAAATGGCCGGTCAGCCACTCAAGGTTCCCTTTCCGGTCAAAGACCTTGTCAAGGCCCGATTGAAGAAAAAGGATCGCCGTGAACATCGCGGCAAAAAGCAGCGGCAATTCCCTTATGATGTCCGTATATTTCATCGCCTTTCGTTACCGCTTCGAGCCTCGCATAATAGCCTCGATCTCGTCAGGATCCTTTGTAACCTTTGCCGTCATGTTACGGTTACCGTCCTTCGTTACAAGCACATCGTCCTCGATGCGGATGCCGATGCCGCGATACTTTGCGGGAGCCGTTCTATCATCAGGCGGAATGTAAAGCCCCGGCTCGACCGTAAGTACCATTCCCGGAGCGAACGGCTTGGAGCGGCGAGCCTGCTGGTCGGTAAAGTAGCGGCCTGCATCGTGGACATCGAGGCCTAAATAATGCCCAACGCCGTGCATATAATATTTCATATACGCCTTTTTCTTGATCAGGTCAGACGTCTTGCCTTTCAAAAGGCCGAGCTTTTTCATACCTTCGGTCAAGAGTTCGATCGAGTGGTCCTGCCTCGCTTTTACGGTATTGCCGGCCACGGTATAGTCGATACATTTTAGCTGCACGTCAAGCACGACATCGTAAACCTCACGCTGCGCCTGCGTAAATTTGCCGTTAACCGGAAAGGTCCGCGTGATGTCTGATGCATACCCTTGATATTCCGCTCCCGCATCGATCAGCACAAGGTCGCCGTCCTTTAGCGGCATATTATTCTCGATATAATGCAGGATCGTCGCGTTGTCGCCGCCGCCGATTATCGAGTTGTACGAAACTCCGCTCGCACCCTTGTCGCGCATATAAGCCTCCATAAGGGCCTCGACCTGCGCCTCGTTCATTCCGGGCCTGACCTTTTTCATCGCCAAGATGTGTGCCTCTGCGGCGATAGTGGCCGCCGTCTGCATCAGCTCGACCTCTTTGGCAGATTTGTGAAGGCGCATCTCGCCGATGATCGGTGTCGGATCTATGATCGTATGCGGCGGATATGCGGCCTTTAACCGACGCACACGCTGCTCTGTCAAATAACCGAGTATCATCCGATCAAGTTCCCGATCGACAGCAAAACGGTAGTAGAGCTTTTCGTGGCCGTTCAACAGTTTGCCAAGGTCGGCACCGAACCGCTCGATCGAAAAGGCCTTATCGGCGGCAAAGTTCTTCACGGCGCCGTCAACGCCCTGCCGACGGCCGAACCATGTCTCCATCAGCGGGTCGCGCGGCCGCACGTAAAGCGTGAACGGCGTTTTGCTGTCCTTTGTGATAACGGCAATGGCATCAGGCTCAGGAAAACCGGTCAGGTACCAAAAGTCCGAATCCTGACGGAACTTAAATTCCGTATCGTAACTTCGCGTCTGCTCGTGTGCCGCCGGGATGATAGCCACCGAACCCGGCTCCATCTGATCGAAAAATCGTTTTAATTCTGCTCGCATACTGCAAATGAGTTTATCTTAAATCGTTCATAATCTGAATTCTGCTATACTGCCTCAGACAATTGCAGAGGTTCAAAGTTATGAAACAGACATTTTTCTTATTTGCGGTGGTCGCGTCGTTGGCTTTAGCCGGCCTTGCGAATACTCCGCCGCCGACACCGAAACCCAACAAGTCGCGAACCGTCGATACCGATCTGATAATAGAATTGGATACCAAAGTGAAGGATGCGACGCTTTATATTCCGCGAGATCAGATCAAACAACTCCGTGCGGAACTCGAACAGATCGACAGCGGCGACTCGACCGCTGCTGTAACAACCGACGGCAGCGGGCCCGGCATATTCACACGCACACAAACATTTGCGACCGGCCTGCTTCTTAGCCTCGCGATCGTCTTTGGCGGTGTTTGGTTCTTTAGAAAAAAGGCGGCTGTGCCGAGCGGCGTCAAGACAGCGGTCATTGCATTGGCGGCTGCAGGCCTCGCATCAACTGCTACGTTTGTTTACGCGAATGTCGGTCCGCCGCTCGTAGCAAGAAAGATCTCCGCCGCCCTTTTTAACGATGCGGTGCGGCAGTACGGTCGGGCCGTCGGCAAGATCAAGCTCGCCGTTGAAACCGACTACTCGATACCACGGCTCGTCGTACCGGATCCTCCCGCAAAAGAAGAAGGGCCTAAGGAGTAACAGCATTCATTCGGAAAAATTATGAAGAAACTGATCTGTATCGCCTTTACCGTTGCGGCCCTCTCGCTGGCCGCCTTTGCCGACATCGCTCGTCCTGACCGTTCGCCGAACCGCGTTGTAAAACCGGTTCCGAGCACGTCCGGTACAATGACCATTCGGATCGATCCGAATGTCAAACAGCCCACGCTCCGCCTGCCGGCGAGCGTTCTGAGCAAACTCCGCGCTGAGAATGATACCGCCGAAACTGAGCTGAATACTGCATCTGCGGGTACTTCATCATCACGGCTGCAAACGCTGATGACCGGAATGCTCTTAAGCTTCGCCATTGTGTTCGGCGGTGTTTGGGTGTTTCGCAAGGGTCGAAATGCGTCAGGTGCCGACAAGGCTTTCGCGATAATGGCCGCAGCGGCCATCGTCGCTGCTGCTGCTTCATTCGCCTACGCCGATCTGGCACTGCCGGAGGCGCGAGCCATTACGAACAGGATATTCAATACGAGCGAGCTTGGCCCGCGAAGTTCGGTAACCGACAGCAACATTCGCATCGAGCGGTCAACCGGCCGCGAGATAGAACTGCTCGTTCCTGATACCGACGCTCCCGCAGGAAAATAGACAGAACGAGGTGCAGGAGATCCGGCAGGCAAGATACGGCTTTACGAGCGCACAATACCTTGTGGCCGCTTTTGCCGCGTCGTGCGCCGTCGCCGCGATAGCGATCGGAGCATCTCCGTTGACCGCTTCGATCGCAACGATCTTCCTCTTCGCCGGCGCACATAACGTGATGGAGTTCCGATACTTCGTCGCCCGAATGCCGCGGCGTTGGGGGCATTCACGAAGCTATTATCTGTTCGCCATGGCCGGCGTGGTCCTGCTCGCCGCTCTCTATATCACAATTTACTTCTCGTCGGACAGTTGGCTTTGGAGCCCTTCGACATGGTTCGCAGCCACGGCTTCGTGGAACACCGCTTTCATATTGTGGGTAGGCACATTGTTCTATATGCGAGGCCGCCAGCGGCCGCGAAGCGATTGGTCGTGGGCGTTTCCGGCCGCACTCCTTCTCGCAGCCCTTGCATGGGCAGTGCCGCAATATTGGAGCCTCGCTCTCGTTTACCTGCATCCTTTCATCGCGATGTGGTTCCTCGAACGCCAGATACGCCGAACCAAGCCCGAATGGCTTAGGGCGTATCACTATTGTCTAGCGATGATACCGATATTTGTCGGCGCTCTGTGGCTGTACTTCGCGAATGCACCGAACCTGCCGCAGGATACACGGCTTTATTGGCGAATATCGCAGCATGCCGGCAGCGAGATCCTGCCGGGCATTTCGAGCCATTTCCTTGTCGCTGCGCACGTATTTCTCGAGTCGATCCATTACTTTGTTTGGATACTGCTTATCCCTTTGATCGACAAACGTGCCGTGCCGTGGCGGCTGAGCGGCATACCGTTATTCTCAGGAAAGGACGGCTTTCCGAAGCTGGTTGCCGCCGCATTGGCGATCGGCGTTGTTGTGATACTGGTGTTGTGGCTTGGCTTTGCGGTCGATTATTCAACCACACGCGATATCTATTTCGCGTTTGCCATAGGCCATGTTATGGCTGAATTTCCGTTCCTGATAAAGATGCTCTGATCGGCGTATGTTCCTATTTGACCTTGCAGAAGAACCTGTCAGAACCGTTCAGAGCCTGCCGATGAGCGAGCTTTGGACGTTCCTGCCGATAGGATATCTGCTAACCATTATCATCGAAACAGCCGTCCTGCTTGTCGGCCTGCCTTCAAAGGTAACGCTCAAACAGAAGCTATTCTGCGGCATCTGGCTCACAGCCTGTACATATCCGATCGTGATACTTGTACTGCCGGCACTCTTCTACGGCTCATCGCGTGCACTTTACCTGCTGATCGCGGAAACGTTCGCTCCGGTCGCCGAGTGCCTGTTGTTCCGGCTTGCGTTCCGTTCGCGTGACGATCTGAGCACATCAGATTGGATACGCAGTTACGCGGCGATCATCCTTGCAAATCTCGCCTCGTTCGGCGCGGGTGAGGTCTTGAACAGCTATAATTGGTTCGGAGTGTTTTGAACTGTATGAAAAAATTGCTTTTAGCCGCCTTTCTTATCGGGCTACTCTCGGCCTCGGCATTCGCACAAAAGGCCTACGAGACGTATTTCAACGATCGATTTTCGTTCTCGATAGACTATCCGAGCGATCTCCTCATAATGCAGGATCCGCCGGCGAACAACGACGGCCGCACATTCTTGTCCCCGAACGGGCTTGTCGAGATGCGGGTTTGGGGGTCGAACAATGCTTTGCTGCGCAGCCTGAAACAGGAATATAACAGTGCGATAAAGGATCTCGGCGTCAAGCCTTCATACAAGCTGCTTCAGCGAAACGGCTTTGTCGTTTCGGGGCAAAAGAAAGGCATCATCACTTATCAGAAAACACTGTTCAGCGATAACGTCTTTTACACGTTCTTGATCGAGTATCCGGCAAAAGATAAAACGCTTTACGACGCTATGGTAACGCGGATCGCCGGTTCATTTAAGATCGAGGGGTAATACAGAATGGACCTTCGCATCACAGAGATCTCCCTGTCGATACAGGGCGAATCTTCGCACGCCGGACGGCCTTGCTCCTTTGTACGGCTGACCGGCTGCCCAATGCGCTGCACTTGGTGCGACAGCGAATATACATTTACGGGCGGTGAGCGAATGCCGTTCGATGCGATCTTTGAAAAACTCGACGAGTTCGGCTGCGGCCTTGTCGAAGTTACGGGCGGCGAGCCGCTTGCGCAAAAGAATGTGTTCCCTTTTATCACCGAACTTTGCGACCGCGGTTACGAGGTGCTGATCGAAACAGGCGGCTTCGTTTCGACCGAACTTGTCGATCCGCGGGCAACGATCATCCTCGATGTAAAGTGCCCCGCGTCAGGCGAGTCTGAACGCAATCACTGGCCGAACCTCGAGCGGCTGCGGCCCGAAAAGGACGAGGTGAAATTCGTTATCGCGGATATGAACGATTGGCAGTTCGCTCTTGATATAACCGAGCGGTACGGCCTTGAAAGGCATACAAAAGAGCTGCTGATCTCGCCCGTCTTCGGCATCGATATGCGGCCGCTCGCACAAGCAGTCGCAAAAAGCGGCCTGCCGATACGATTCAATCTGCAAGTGCATAAATACGTTTGGGGAGCCGATGTTCACGGCGTTTGAAATTTGCCGGTCAAGAGAGTTTTGTATGCGATCTTGAAAGTAGAACGGCCCGTTTCCGGCATTCGCGGTGATATACGCGATCTGCCATTTTTTTCTATGAGACCGACATCGATCGTCCTTGTTTCAGGCGGAATGGACAGTTGTGTAACGGCCGCGATCGCTGCTGCGACAAACTGCAAGCTCGCATTCCTTCATATTTCCTACGGACAGCGTACGGAAGAAAGAGAGCGGAATGCATTTAACGACATTGCCGATCATTTCGGCGTCAAGGATCGCCTCGATGTCTCGATCGAGTATCTTGCAAAGATCGGAGGTTCGTCGCTGACGGATGAAGCGATCGCGGTCTCTGACGCCGATCTTGAGTCAAAAACCGTGCCGACGAGCTACGTTCCGTTCCGCAACGCGAATATGCTCGCGATAGCGACGAGCTGGGCCGAGGTCATCGGTGCAGATTCGATCTTTATCGGCGCGGTCTTTGAGGATTCGAGCGGTTATCCTGACTGCCGCCCGCAATTCTATGATGCATTTCAGCAGACGATGAACGAAGGCACCAAACCCGACACGCATATCGAGATACGTACACCGATCATTCACCTCTCAAAGGCCGAGATCGTTAAGCGAGGGCTTGAACTCGATGCTCCGCTGCATCTTACGTGGTCTTGTTACCGCTCGAACGGGCCGGCGGCATGCGGAACGTGCGATTCGTGTGCGCTGCGGCTGCGCGGCTTTGCACAAGCCGGCGTTGCAGATCCTATCGAGTACGCGGACTAACTTTGCTCTTCAGCACTGTCGTCGGCGGACCGCAGCTCCAGCTTTTTCTCTTCGAGGATCCGAATTCTCGCTTTAAGCTCTTCTATCTCGGCCTCGATCCCGGCCGCATCAGGCCCGCGGCTGAGCTTATGAAATACCGGCGTCATTACCGTTACCGCGCCTATGAGAATGGCGAGAACGCCGATGATCCTAAAGATAATATCGCCGTTGCCGTCGGGCTCGAACCACAGCAGGAACAGCAGGATGCCGACAAGGCTGCCGTCCAGTATGAGTGCCGCGGTGCGCGACCACGAAAAGCGATGATCGAGCCGTGCCAATGACAATAACGAGATGTGTGCGAATGCGACCGCTGCGATCAGCGCCGTAAGTTCGGTCTTTACGAAGATCGTGCCCTCGGCCGATCTCCAGATCGTCACAAGCGTCATCACGCCTGCGATCACCGTGCTGATCACGCCGGCGATCGGCAATAACGCGGCCCGCTCCGTCTCGTAATATGCGCCGCATGCAAGGCCGAGTATGCTCATGACCGTGATCGTGAGCGTCGTCAGCAATATGCGCACTTCCGTATCGCCATAATCGCCGAGAAGAATGACAACTATCCCAAGAACAGCGCTGACCGTAACCGATGCGATCAATGAGTAGAGAAATATTCGTTTCATGGCTCAGACGGTCAATATCGAATGATCGAGCGACAACTCGTCAATATCGCCCAGTGCAGCAAATGCAAGCTTGTCGGTCGAGAAGAACTCTGCGGCAAGTGCCCCGCAGTCATCGGCAGAAACGCTGTCAATTTGGTCCATCACCTCTTCGATCGTTATCTGCCGCCCGTGTGTCATTTCCGATTGTGCAAGCGAAGCGGTCCGCGATGCGGAATCTTCGAGCGATAACAACAGTGATGTACGAGCCTGCTCCTTTGCAAGTTCAAGTTCGTCATCCGTAACGCCGTCCTTTGCGACGGCACTCATTTCCGCGACAGAGATCTTGACGGCCTCTTCGAGGTGCTCGGGAGCCGTTGCGGCAGATACCGAAAATATCCCGCAATCTCGGAATAATGTCGCCGCCGCACCGACCGAGTAAGCAAGGCCCCGCTGCTCGCGTATCTGCTGCCAAAGCCGGCTCGATGTGCCGCCGCCGATCAAATTTGCAAGTATGTCGGCCGCATAGCGGCGCGGATCGCCGGCTCCGACAAGCGGTGCGGCCAATATGAAGTGTGCCTGCTCCAGAGTCTCGTTCGCTTTGATGATAAAAGGTGCGGCAGGCTGCGGCTCATTTTTCACAATTTGTCTCGGCGTCTCGCTCCCGTTCGGGGTTGCAAATCCGTAACGGATCGCCATCTCGACCAGAGCGTCGTGGTCGATATTACCCGCGGCCGCAATGACAAGTTCTGCGGCTGTGAACCGCGCGTTGTGATACCGCTCAGTGATGTCGTGATCAAAGCTGTTCACACTCGCGGCCGTTCCGGCTATGTTCTTGCCCAACGGATGACCGGCAAAATAGGCTTCGGCAAAGACCTCACCGAGATGATCCTCGGGCGAGTCCTCGACCATCTTCAGCTCCTCGATTATCACCTTTTGCTCACTTTTTAGGTCGGGTTCGGCAAATCGCGGTTCCAGCAGCATATCCGCGATCAGATCGAAAGCACGCGGCAAACGGTCGTCTATCACCTTTATCGCAAAGCCGGTCTCTTCATGCGTCGTAAAGGCATCGAGGTTGCCGCCAAGCCGATCTTGTTCGATGGCGATATCGAGCGCCGTTCGCCGTGATGTACCCTTGAAGACCGTGTGTTCGATGAAATGCGAAATGCCGTTGAGCCCTTCCGGCTCGTCGCGTGCGCCCACGCGAAAAAAGAAACCGAGCGTAGCACTGCGCGCGCCTTCCATTCTGTCCGAAAGGACGACCGCACCGCTGTCGAGCCGTGTTTCATTTATCGAATCTTTCATTTAGATCACGGCAGAAAAAGAGCGCTCATCGAGCAGTTGGTCCGGCCGTCTTCAGATAATAGCAGATGCCGAAAATGTACGCAGTCCGGTATTGACAACAGAAGGTGGTTTTGCCAAAGTAAGTGATTACTTACTAACAATTGTTAGTTGATCGATGAGCGACGAAGACGATAATGAGACAGTGAGCGAACCGGCCGCTACAACCCCTGCGGCATCCGAAGATGATCCTTCGGAAAGCTCTGCTCAGCCAAAGAACGGCAAGCGGCGGCGGATATTCATTGTTGCGGGAACAGGTGCGTTGCTTTTGTGCATCGTAGGTTTCGGCTATTGGCTTTACGCGCGCCAATTCGAATCGACCGATGATGCCTTTATCGAAGGCGACATCGTGCAGATCAGCCCGCGCGTCTCGGCCCATGTAAAAAAGATCTATGTATCGGACAATCAGCTTGTCCACAAAGGCGATCTGCTTGTTGAACTTAGCACCGAAGACCTCGAAGTAAAGCTTGAACAGGCAAAAGCCGAGCTCGCGAATGCCAACAGTCAATATCAGCACGCTGTTGCGAGCACCGACCTGACGGCGAGTACAACACACGCTGCAAAGCTGCAGGCACGTTCAAACGTATCGACGACAACGGGCAATATCGAACAGAACCGCCTCGCGGCAAACAGCCGCAGGGCACAAGTTACGCAAGCCGAGGCCGCAGTAAGGACGGCGACGGCGAACCTCGCACAAGCACAGGCACAGGTCGCTCAACCTGAGTCCGACGTACGTCTTGCCCAACTCGAATACGATCGCCGCCTCGCTTTATTCAACAAAGGCGACATTTCGCAGCAATCGGTCGATCAAGCCCTCAATCAATTACAGAACGCAAGATCGCGTCTCGACGCGGCTCACCGTCAGGTCGATTCGGCCCGTTCGCGTGTTGATGAATCGAAGGCCGCGGTGCTTACCGCCACCGAGAACTATCGGCAATCGCTCGCGCAGGTCAACGTCAGCCGCTCGCAGGCTGATGAGTCGATGGGCCGTCTCGCCCAAGCCGACACGGCCCCGGAGCAGATCGCCGTTAGCCGTTCGCAGATAGAAACGGCGGCGGCTGCACAGGCGGCGGCCGAGGCGGCGGTACATCAGGCAGAACTCGACCTTTCATACGCAAAGATCTACGCTCCGGAAGAAGGCCACGTTACAAAGAAGGCGGTTGAAGAAGGCCAGCTCGTCCAGATCGGAATGCCGCTGATGGCCATCTCGATGTCGAGCAATGTTTGGGTCATCGCAAATTTCAAGGAAACTCAACTTGAAAATATGCGGGTCGGCCAAGGAGTCGATATCGAGGTTGACGCGTATCCCGGGCAGAAATTCAAAGGAAAAGTTGACAGTTTTCAGGCCGGAACAGGATCGAGGTTCTCCGTGCTGCCGCCGGAGAATGCGTCGGGAAACTATGTAAAGGTCGTACAGCGGCTTCCCGTAAAGATCGTTTTTGATCAGCCGCCTGACGACATTCATCTGCTGGTACCAGGAATGTCGGTCGTACCGGTGGTCAAGGTCCGCTGATGGCCGCTGATGCCGCACAGCATGACGTATGGGTTCCGAGTTTTAACCCTTGGATCATCGCGATCTCGGTAATGCTCGCGACGGTTATGGAGGTACTCGACACCTCTGTCGCGAATGTCGCGCTTCCGCACATTGCCGGCAACCTCTCGGCCACGAGCGAGGAAGCAACTTGGGTTCTCACAAGCTATCTCATCTCGAACGCGATCATTCTGCCGGCAACAAGCTGGATCACTAAATACATAGGCCGCAAACGCTTCCTGATAATTTGTATAACGACATTCACGCTGGCTTCGGCGCTGTGCGGTGCGGCTCCGAGCCTTGGTTTCTTGATCGCCGCCCGCGTGCTGCAAGGCATGGGCGGCGGAGCACTGCAGCCGATCGCACAGGCCGTACTGCTTGAGAGCTTCCCCATAGAGAAGCGCGGTGCGGCAATGGCTCTTTACGGAATGGGCATTGTGCTTGCGCCGATCATCGGCCCGACGCTTGGCGGCTGGATAACCGACAACTATTCCTGGCGTTGGATCTTTTACGTTAATCTGCCCGTCGGCGCGCTTGCGGCTTTTATGGCAAATTCCTTTGTTGAGGATCCGCCGTATCTTCGCGATCAGAAGCCGGGAAGGATCGACTATTTCGGATTCGGCCTTATGGCTCTCGGTCTTGGCGCCCTTGAGCTGACACTCGATCTTGGCCAGCAAAAGGATTGGTTCGAGTCGTCTGTGATCATCTTCACGGCTGCGACATCAGGCATCACGCTGCTTGGCTTTGTCATTTGGGAACTGGTCACGCCTGAACCGATCGTCAATCTCCGCGTATTTTTGAACCGGAATTTTGCTGTAAGCTGTGCGATGATCGCCGCGCTCGGCGTCGTCCTCTATGGCTCCACCGCGCTTCTGCCTCTGTTTCTGCAAACGATCCTTGGCTATCCTGCTCTCCAGAGCGGTATGGCGGTAAGCCCGCGCGGAGTCGGCTCGATAATCTCAATGGTCATTGTCGGGCGGCTTATCGGCCGTATCGATTCGCGTTACCTGATACTGTTCGGGTTCGCAACGCTTGGCATTTCGACGTATATGTTCACGGACATAAGCCTCTATATCGGCTTCTGGAGCATTGCGATACCGATGGTCATAAGCGGCTTTGCAATGGGCTTTCTTTTCCCTCCGCTTACCACAATGTCTGTGGCAACGCTTCCGCAGCGTGAGATCGGCAATGCCAGCGGCGTTTATAATCTTATGCGAAATACCGGCGGCAGCGTCGGTATCGCGATAATGATGACGCTGCTTCAGCGTCGGCAGCAGATGCACCAAAGCTACTTAAGCGAGCACTTCAATGAGTATTCACCCGCATATCAGCATCTCCTTCAGCAGATAAAGGCGGGATTGGGGGCAGCGGCCGACCCTTACACCGCTTCGCAGCAGGCGTATCAGATAATGTATGGGATGTTAGCTCGCCAAGCTGCAGTACTCGCTTATATTGATGACTTTGCCCTTATGGCCGTTCTTTGTGCCGTCTGCGTACCGGCCGTGCTCTTATTCAAAAAAATCAAGAAACCACAGCCGGGCCACTCCATAATGGCCGAATAGGATCCGCGTGCGGTTCCGAACCAGTTTTTACAACGCCGGCTCCGCGTTAAACGATCATTAAGAAAAGCTGTATGCTAGACGTGCCCTATGCGCGTGCTGCCGAAATGTATTTGCGGCCTGATCTTCGCCTTGATCTGCGCGGGAGCCGCTCCTTTCACGGCGTTCGCGCAGCGTATGACGCCGTGCGAACAAACGATAGCGAGAGCATTCGGTGATGCAGGTGCATATTTCTCGAACCCGCACGACGGCGAGCCGATCGACCTGACGGTCGGCTTCAGCAGCCTCGGCAACGCCGACGCAGGCGATCTTTTTGCGGGCGACAATCATCTTTACGCGAGTTCGACCGACCCGGAAGCCCGTTCGGCGGTCTATATTCCGAGAGGCGGCAAGCTTGTGCCCGTCGCACGGCGCGACAAAGGCGACTCGATCTATGTAGGCAGGCTTGAAAGCGGCGATGCGTATTCGATCGTCCAATTCAGCGAACTTCGACAAACGCTGTTCATCCTTCACGCAGTAAACGTGAAACGCCGCCCGAAAGGATCGGACGGCCGTTCAAAACTCGGTGAAATGGGCACGGGCGGAGGCGGCGAATGGCACTTTCGCACGATCGATAAGACAAGGAGTCCGGAATCCGTCTGGCACCCTAGTTTTCATTACCATTTTGAACTTTATTCCGGCCTTCTGAACTCATTTGAGGCCGCGACAGAACCTGTTGCTTTCGATGATCTCTGTGCTCTGCTTGAACGCTGATCGGCGTCGATCATCGCCCCAAGCCTTGCAGGATGTTGCTTTTTCGCGGAATGCAATGTAAATTCCTAGCAGGTCTGTCCCCAATTTATTCCGTAATTAAAGGAGAACCCGTTGGATGAAAAATCCGTTTCTCGAGAACTTTAAGCCGTATATCCCTGACTCGGCAACCCTGCGTGAGCTGACACCGATCCCGCTGATCGTAGGCACGGTGCTCGGCATTATTTTCGGAGCATCATCGCTTTACTTGGTACTGAAGGTCGGTTTGACCGTTTCGGCGTCGATACCGGTCGCCGTGGTAGCGATCACGCTGTTTCGCCTTCTCTCAAAGATCGGCATGCGTGACGCAACTATCCTCGAAGCGAACATTATGCAGACCGCAGGATCGGCGGGCGAATCGATCGCATTCGGCATCGGCGTTACGATGCCGGCGATCATGATCCTCGGCTTTGACCTGGAACTGTCGCGCGTGATGATCGTCGCGGTTATGGGCGGCCTGCTCGGCATCCTTATGATGATCCCGCTTAGGCGAGCCCTGATCAAAGATCAGCACGGCCTTTTGAAATATCCTGAGGGCACAGCCTGTGCTGAGGTCTTAAAGGCAGGCGCCTCAAAGGAATCGCGTGAGGCCTCGCACCTCGGCGACACTCACGGTGATGACAACGCCGCTCTGCACGGCGGCAAGATCATCACGGTCGGTTTCATCTTCGGCTTTCTTTTCAACGTGTTGATGAAGGTTCTTTTCTTTTGGAAGGAACAGCCCGGCTACGATTTCACGAAGAACGGCTTTAACGGTGCTTCGATCAACTCGGATAATGACCCGACGCTTCTCGGTGTCGGATACATAATCGGGCCGAAGGTCGCGGGTTTGATGATGGGCGGCGGCGTCCTTTCGTATCTCGTAATGATCCCGATGATCAAGTTCTTTGGCGCCGCGGTAACCGAGCCGATCGCACCTGAAATAAGTAAAACGATCTCGGAGATGTCCATCAGTGATGTAAGGAGCGCGTATGTCCTCTACATCGGTGCCGGTGCGGTCGCAATGGCGGGCATCATCTCGCTCGTCCGCAGCCTGCCGACGATATGGCACGGGCTTAAGGGCGGCCTTGCCGACCTGCGGGGCGGATCCGAACGCTCAAAATCAGCAACACCGCGAACTGATCAAGATCTTTCGCTCAAATGGGTCATCATTGGACTTATCATCCTGATGCTTGGCATCATGCTGGCTCCGCAGCTCAACTTGAGCGTTTTCCAACATCCCTTCGTAGCATTCTTCGGTGCGTTGCTCATCATCATATTGGGCTTCCTTTTCGTTACGGTATCGTCAAGGCTGACGGGTGAGATCGGTTCTTCGTCCAACCCGATCTCAGGTATGACGGTCGCAACACTGCTCATCACATGCCTTGCATTCCTCGGCATGGGCTGGACGGCCGCAGACCCGTATTTTGTAACGGCACTTTCGATCGGCGGCATCGTCTGCATCGCAGCCTCGAACGGCGGCACGACATCGCAAGATCTCAAGACCGGCTTCTGGGTAGGAGGCACGCCGTGGCGGCAGCAGATAGCTATCCTTGTCGGAGCACTCGCTTCGGCGCTGGTGCTGGGTGCTCTGCTCATTATGCTCAATAACAATGAGACGTACTTCCAGAAGATCGAGCCGTCGAATCCCGTCGCCTCGCTCACCATTCCGGAAAATAAGCTCTTTACTCAAGACGGCAAACTTCAGACCGAGATCGTCAGCAGCGGCAAATACCGAGGCGTCGATACTAATACTTACAGGGTCTGGCAAAACACCAAGCCGGAGGAAGGCCAAGTCGGCAAATACCTGATCGATGAAGCAGGAAAACCGGTATATTTTGTCGATCCGGGCATCAACGGCATCATCTCGAAAGACGAGGACGGAAAACCGCTCACACGATACGACGCCCCGAAAGCAACCCTGATGTCATATATCATCAAAGGTGTGCTCGGCCAAAATTTGCCGTGGGGCCTCGTTATCCTCGGAGCGATGATCGCAGTTGTGCTGGAGCTTGCAAGTGTTCCGTCCCTTGCATTCGCGGTCGGCCTTTATCTGCCTATATCAACCTCGTCGCCGATATTTATCGGCGGCATCGTTCGCTATCTCGTCGATCTGTATCTCAAACGAAAGTTGTCCACAACAAATATGACGGAGGATGAGATCGCAGCCGAAACCGACAAGTCGAACGGCGTTTTGCTCGCGTCCGGCTACATCGCGGGCGGAGCGATCGCGGGTATCCTGATAGCACTTTTCGCCGTACTTCCAACGCTAAAGAATATTCAGGATAAGGCCGCCCACTGGTCCGAACAGAACAATCCGTTCCTCGCCGGCGACTTCCTCGGCTTTATTCCGCTCGTCGGGCTTGCGGTCATTCTGTACCTTGTTGGCCGCGAGATATGGCTGAAAGGCCGATCCGCGTGATATAAGGCGCAAAAAGGTGTTGTGTCTTTTTAGGCGCGGAACGTATAATCACCAATATACGTTCCGCGCTTTGCCGCGCTGACGGTCGATGCAAGCCCTCACAGCGTTGCTTTTTTCGACAACAAAACTATGCGTCACTTTACGCAGCTATCTTCCGGAATCCTGCTCTTCGGCCTGCTCATTTTCGCCGTTGCGTGCAGCGGAGCTTCGGCCGGACCATCGAACGGCACCGCAGCAAATGCAGCGAACGCAGCCGCCTCGAACTCAACATCGACCGGTGCAACGATCTCGATCGACCCGCAAGGCCCTGCCGATACGGTCCGTACGTTCTACACAAAGCTTCGTGAGCGAAAATTTCGCGAGGCGATATTTCTGACCAATTTGCGGCCTGCGATCGAGAGTTTGACAGATGCCGAACTTGCAGATTTCTCAATGGATCTTGCCGCGATCGCAGGTGATATCCCCGCTGACATCAAGATCAACGGCGAGATAATTACCGGAGACAGTGCTGCGGTTACTGTCGATCTGCCTTCAGATGACTCCGGCAAGCTCGAAACACAACAGATCAAGCTTCGCCGGCAGAATGGTGCTTGGATCATCCTCACCGTTGATGACGCCACCGAAGAACGCATCAAAAAGGACGGCAAAGACTATTTTTACAACCTCCGCATAGAGACGCACGAGGATGAGGCACGGAAAATGCTGGAACGTATAGCGAAGGCGCAGGTCGCATATTCGCTGCAGAACGGCGGCCTCTGTGCCGAGCTGAAAACGCTCATTGACGGAGGCCTTCTGCCGTCCGACGTTTTGACGAGCGATTCAACGGGGTATAATTACTCGGTTAAGCTGTCCGACGACAAACGCCGTTACTATGCGACAGCGACTCCCGCAGAATATGGAAAAAGCGGCAGGGCATCATTCCTGCTCGACATTGACAACAAAGGGCTCCCTCATGTAAGCGGTAAAGACAACGGCGGCAAACCGTTGAAAGACTAAAAGCTCAAAGACGATGTTGCGAAGGCTTATTTCAAATTTCCGCAGAAATGTTTCCGAACGTTTAGTTGCATCGAGGCGGAAGTTCAACGCTCCGATGCGGATATGGTTCGAACCTACGCTTAATACGCCGCGTGAACACGACCTTGCACGCAGCAGGGCGATCAAAGGCGAGACCGTGGATCTCAGCCGCACCGGCATCGCCTTTATGGTCAACGTGATCCGCGTGAATGAGAATTACCTTGTCGGGCAGGACCGAAAACTCAACTGCGAGATCGACCTGCCGACCGGAAAGGTTGCGATGCAGATAGTTGCCCGGCGCTACGAAAAGGTCGGGATCCATCTGACCACTGAGCAGTACCTTATCGGTGCCAGCATCACGCGGCTCGACAGCGACAGTAATGCCGCCTACGACCACTTCTTACGAAAGGGCGACCGACGCGGGAAACGAACGCGCGAACTCGGCCTCAGAACCGACTGACACCCTATTTCAAATACTTATCAAGGAAATCGGCGACGAGCGGATAAAGCTCCAGCCGATTCTTTAGTTTTGTAATACCGTGCCCTTCGTCGTTGTAGAGCTTATATTCGACAATGCCGCCGCGTTCGCGTACCGCCGTAACGATCTGCTCGGCCTCTGTGTAAGGCACACGCGGATCATTCTTGCCTTGGATCACAAAAAGCGGACACTTTATTTTATCGACCCTTCCGATCGGCGAAATCGAACGCAGGAATTCGAGGTCACGATCGAGCCGCCCGTACTCTACCTCACGCTGACGGCGCCGGTAGCTGCTTGTATTCTTTAGAAAGGTCTCCCAATTCGCGATACCGACGGTATCTACAGCTGCCGCCCAAAGATCAGGGTAAAGCGTGATAGCGGCAAGCGTCATATAGCCGCCGTAGCTTCCGCCCATAACGGCGATCCGATCCTTATCGGCATTGCCCATAAAGGTCAGCCACTGAACCGCGAATGAGAGATCTTTTACGGAATCCTCACGTTTTTCAACGTCATCCAAATGCGTGTAGCGTTTGCCGTAGCCGGTCGAACCGCGGACATTCGGGGCGAGTATCGCATATCCTTTCGATAAATAGTATTGATAGAGCGGGTTAAAGCCCGGCCGCTCTTGGCCCTCGGGGCCGCCGTGAACCGAAACGATGACCGCGTATCCTCGGGCCGCAGGGATCGGCGGGCCGACCGTACCATCCGGACGCGGTGCGAGCGGCGGCCGTTTGCCGCCGCCCTTTGGCGTTGATGCGATCTCCTCGGTCGCCGGCCGAAAAAGATCCTCATCCGTTGCTTGCTTCCAGCCCGACGCCACAGGAGCATCAACAGCCTTGGGCTTCGGCGAGTAATACCACGCAGGTATCTCGCGGCCGTCGAATGTTTGATATCTGACCAGCTGCGGTGCGATGAACGTATTCGGGTTGACGCCTGCCGTGTCGCTACGCGTAACCCGCTTCAGTTGTTCGGTCTTCAGATCGTATGTCCAAATATCGGAGTTGCGTGTCGCCGAGTTGAAGGCAAATGCCAGCTTTGTCTGATCGCGGTTGAAAGTAACACCGGAAACAACGCCGTCACCCGGCAGTTTCACATCACGAGCCTCCCCGACGAACCGAGAGAGCGCAGGTTTGCCGCTCGTCGCTAGATTCCTTGTAAAAACTCGTGAAAAACCGTCGGCGTTCACGGTATAGACGACCAACGAGCCGGAGGGTGAGACCGCAATATTGCTTACATCCCACCGAGCATCTTCAATAGGCTCCATCGCGGGGGCCGCAACGCCGAGGCGAACCTGCGTCAAAGCGGCGAACTCGCGTCGGTCATTCTGCGACATCAGGAGCGAAGTGCCGTCAGGCAAAAACTCGACATTGTAAAACTCCGCGGCACCTTTATGCGGCGTCAGCAGCGTCTCATGGCCGTCAGCGACAAGATATAAATTATTGTCGAGGCTCAACTCCGTGCCATCGCGCGAGATAATGAATTTTGTTCCGGCTGCGTTGGCCGCTTCGATATTCTGATTTCCGTCGAATTGGCTTATCAGCGTCTCCTTGCCAGATGCAATGTCCATTTTATAGCTGTCGAAATATTGCCGGTTGCGTTTGTTGGAGCTGTATGCGATCCATTTGCCGTCAGGTGAAACAAATTCGAAGTTGTGCCGCACCGCCGGATCATTCGTCAAAGCCCTTATGCCTGCGCCGTCGGGCCGCATCCAATAGAACTGCGTATTCTCATCGCCGCCCTTTGCTTTACCGAAAATGATGCCCGTGCCGTCGCCCAGCCAGCGGACAAAGCTCAAATTATCATCAGAATCGGTCAGCCGATGTGTCGCTGCCGTTGCAAGATCGACTACCCACACCTCAGATATCCCTGATTCGTTCGACAGATACGCGATCCGGCGTCCGTCGGGCGAGAAGGACGGAGCCGAAGCCGCCTTGATCGTCAGATATTGCTCGATCCTGTACGGCCCGGGCTTATAAACTCGCGAAGGCGCGGCGGTTCTGCCCGTTCTTTGCGCAAATACGGAAGCACTCAGAAGCAGGATAAGAGCAACGCAAAAGGACTTGGTCAAAAATTTTCTCTTCATCGTTGATAAGCACATTATACATCAGCGTTGTATAGAGACGCTTTTGCTGCCCGAATAGATGCACGACATTCAACGCTTCATAACGATATCGGCTGCTAAATGAACGCCTCTTGATGAGATCCGGTGCTAACTTGTATGGTCTATAATGATGCGCCAGCCTTCTTTCAGTTTGCGAAAGGTCAATGTGAATTTTCCGTGCGGCTCATCCTTTTCGCGTTTTAGTGCCCACGACCCCAGCACGACCGCAAAATCCTTGCCGAGCATGGTTACCTCAATATCCGAGAACGTCAGCACGCCCATCTTTTCGCGTGTCGGATAGCCTTTCTTGTAGTTGTCGAGCGTTTGCTGCCAGCCGCGTGTTACACGGTCGCCCGAAACGAACGTGAGCTTGTCGGATCGCCAATAGCCGATCGACATGAAACCGTCGAGATCACCGCGGTTCCATGCCGCGGCTTGATCGTTCATCACCTTGCGGATCGCGGCAGCCGACCGATCCGACTGCGAGAACGCCGTCGTTGTTATTAGCAGAAATAATACTGTTACGGGAATAATATATTTCATAAGGACGTCGAGTGTATGACTTGAAAGACTGAGGGCCGCCACGTTGGGGCGGCCCACTTTTCAGAGATAGAACTGCCGCTGCAGATCAATCCTTCTTCTTCGCAGCATCGAATGCAGCTTGTGCTGCGACCTGCTCCTTCTGCTTTTCGGTCAACGCGATTCCGGCCTTTTGCAGCGTTTCGGCATTGATGCCGCCGGTCGCCTTGAGTTTGTTCGATTCCTGATACTTCATAACGGCCTGTTTCAAAGCATCGCTCCGCTCGCCGGTAGCCTCACCGCTGAAAAGTTTCGCTCCTATCAGCACTTTCTGCAAATCGACGATCTGATCCTTTGTTGCGGTGAAAGGAGCAGGACGCTTCGGTCCGTCTTTTGAAGTTGCTGCGTCGGCGGTCGATGTCTTTGCCTTACTACTTGTGCCCGCCGTTCCGGTTGAAGAAATACCTTTCTGGCTGTCCGTCAATGCGATGCCCATCTTTTCGAGCGTCGCCTTATCGAATTTGCCGTTAACATCGAGGCCGTGAGCCTTCTGATAAGCCTTTACAGCAGGCCGCGATTCACCGTAAACACCTGTCGCCTCGCCTGTGTAAAACTTTTCTTTGATGAGTATTTGCTGGCCCTCGCGTATCTGCTCTTTCGTCGGCCGAAAGACCGGAGCTTTTGCAGGTTTATCCGCCGAAGTGCTGTCAGTCGTCTTTGAACCGCCTTGGGCAAAAGCTCCGGCGGCCATCAATGCAAAAACCGAAATGGTCAATATCGCTCTCTTGTACATAATGAATCCTCCGCAGACCTAAGTATCAGATAACGGCGCTTCGGCGGTACGAAGTACCCCTTTCTTCCGACGCCGCGTATTCAAGCCTGTTAGTGAAACATAATCGGCCGATTTTTACCTCGTGTCAAGATTCTTCGTTCAAAAACACTGTCGGCTGAGGCTTGCTGAATGAATGTTCATTCAGTTATACTTCCTTCAACAGCTATTTCATCAGAGCTTAGGAAAGGTTCATTACAGTATGGCAAACGCAGCAGCAATCAAAGATCAACACTCAACCACAATGCCGATCCGCAAGGCGGCAGTGCTTGGAGCGGGCACGATGGGTGCGGCGATCGCCGCGCACCTGACGAACGCAGGCGTGCCGGCCTTGCTTCTCGACATCGCTCCGAAGGGCGACGCCGCGGGCGACAACGATCTGATCGTCAAGTCGCTTTTCGAGGCGGCTAAGAAGCTGAAACCGGCGCCGTTTATGCTTGCAGGCAACGCAAAGCTGATCACGCTCGGCAATTTCACCGATGATCTTGAAAAGATCAAGGACTGCGACCTTGTGATCGAGGCTGTAGTAGAGGATCTTGATATAAAGCACAAACTCTTCGCCGAGGTCGAGAAGTATCGCGGTCCGAACGCCGTTGTCGCATCGAACACCAGCGGGCTGCCGATAGACTCGATCGCAGAACCGTTCTCCGATGAGTTCAAGGAGCACTTCATCGGCGTCCATTTCTTCAATCCGCCGCGTTATATGAAGCTTGTTGAGGTCATTCGCGGCTCACACACGCGGGCGGATGTCGCCGATAAGGTCTCTGACTTCCTTGATAAGCGCCTTGGCAAGGGCGTTGTGGCGGCAAAGGACAGGCCGAATTTTATCGCTAATCGGATCGGCGTTTTCGGAATGATGGCGACCATTCACGAAATGATCGCGATGGGCTTTACACCGACCGAGGTCGATCAAATGACAGGAAAAGCTATCGGCCATGCGTCCTCAGCAACATTCCGCACAAGCGACCTCGTCGGGCTGGATGTTACCGCACACGTTACCGATAATCTGTATCCTGCGGTGCCTGATGATGAGGATCGCGATGTTTTTCGTCTGCCCGAGATCATCCGAACGCTGCTCGATAAGAATATCCTCGGCGACAAGACCGGCGGCGGCTTCTTCAAAAAGTCTAAGGACGCGGAAGGCAAACGCGTCATCCTGGAACTCGACCTTCAAACCTTTGAATACAAGCCGCAGGCAAAGGCACAGTTCGCGTCGCTCGATGCTGCAAAACAGATCGACGATCAGGCAAAGCGTGTAAAACAGCTCGTTTGGGGTGAAGATCGAGTCGGCGAATTCCTTTGGAAAACTACCTCGCGGATCTCACGATATGCGGCGAACCGCATCCCTGAGATCGCCGATACGGTTGTCGAGATCGACAATGCCATCAAGTGGGGCTTTGGCTGGACGATCGGCGTTTTCGAGGCTTGGGATGCCATCGGCTTGGAACGATCGGTCGAAAGAATGCGGCAGGAAGGCCAAGCTGTACCGGCAAATATCGAGCAAATGCTGGCCTCCGGAGCGAGATCATTCTACAAGGACGAGAATGGGGAGCATTTCTTTTACGACCTTGTTGCAGGCGAATACCGGCCGGTTCCGCCGAGACCGGGCGTTCTCATTCTAAAAGATGTTAAGGAGCGCAACGGCGTTATAAAGACAAACCCCGGAGCTTCGCTGATCGATCTTGGTGACGGAGTGGCGTGCCTCGAATTTCACTCGAAGATGAACTCGCTCGGCACCGACACCGTCGCGATGATGAATTTTGCGATCGATGAGGTCGAACGCAACTTCAAAGGCCTCGTCGTCGGCAACCAAGGCGGCACTTTCTCGGTCGGTGCGAACTTGATGATGCTTCTCTTAGCGGCCCAGGAAGAGGAGTGGGACGACATCAATATGATGGTGCGTGCTCTGCAGAATGCGGTAATGCGGCTGCGGTATTCCTCAAGGCCGGTCGTGACAGCTCCGTTCGGAATGACATTCGGCGGCGGCTGTGAGATAACGCTGCACGGAAATAAGGTTCGTGCGGCCGCTGAAACATATATCGGCCTCGTCGAGGTCGGCGTCGGCGTAATTCCCGCGGGCGGCGGCACAAAGGAGATGACGATGCGCGCCTCCGATGCGTGGGCAAAGGTTCCCGATGCTGACCCTGTCGCATTCCTCAAAAGGACCTTTGAAACTATCGGCATGGGCAAGGTCGCAACATCGGCGCAAGAGGCACGCGAACTCGGATTTCTTCGCGACAGTGATGCCATCTCGATGAACGGCGACCGCCTCATTCAAGATGCCAAGCAGGAAGTCCTCAATATGGACGCCGCGGGTTTTGTCGCACCTATCGAACGCACTGATGTCACGGTATTTGGCGAGGCGGCCGAAGCGGCGATGAAGCTTGCCTTGCACATGATGAGACAGGGCGGATTTATCTCCGACCATGACAGGCTCATCGGCACAAAACTCGCACACGTTATGTCGGGCGGAACGATCAACCACAAAGCACAGGTCTCGGAGCGTTACCTTCTCGATCTGGAACGCGAGGCTTTCCTCTCGCTCTGCGGCGAGCGCAAGACACAGGAACGCATCGCCGCGATGCTAAAGACCGGAAAAGCACTCCGCAACTGACGCGGATTCGCTAGGTGCGGAACATTTGGTGGCAGTCAATGGGAAATATCCGCTAGAATGGACAATGACGGCATTGGACCGATCATCCGGATGCCGCGTGTTTCAGCGTGACCGTAGTTGCCCTAAACTGTCCGAATTGTGGTGCCGGAGCACTTAGCGATGCGACCCGCTGTGATTTTTGCGGTTCGCGCCTCAAGACGACCGCGTGTGCGTCCTGCCTTTCGCTGATGTTCGTCGGCAGCAAGTATTGCTCGCATTGCGGCAATGCTGTCGTTGATATCGAAGCCGGTGCGAATATTCCCGTCTGCAAGTGTCCGCGATGCCGCTCGGCGTTGACGCCTCTTGCGATCGAGAACACTTTATTGTCCGAGTGTCAGCGATGCGGCGGTTTCTGGTCTAGTGCGGACACCTTTGAGGATATCTGTGCCGAAAAGGAGCGCCGGGCGAGCGTGCTGCGATCGATACAGGAACGCTCATTTCCGAAATCCGACGTTCCTGTCAAATACGTTCCGTGCCCTGTTTGCGGGCAGTTGATGAACCGAAACAACTTCGCACGCAGCTCAGGGGTCATTCTTGATATTTGCAAAGAACACGGTGTGTGGTTCGACGCTGAAGAGCTGCCTGCGATAATAACCTTTGTAAGGCAGGGCGGCTTGGACCGTGCTCGTGAGAATGAGAAGATCGCACTGAACGAACAGAAACGCGACCTGATCGAAATACAGAACAGGATCGCTCGTCAGGACGCTCGCTTCGCACAGGGAAACTACGATGCCGACGAGCCGTTTACTCACATGGTACGCGGCTTTGTAAAGCTTTTGTTCCGCTAGATCGCCGGCCTGTCGTAAGTACTTTTTATCAGATGCAAGTTGAACGATGCCATTGGGCTAAGAACGAGATCAACATTCCCTATCACGATACCGAATGGGGCGTGCCGCTCCACGACGACCGAGCTTTGTTCGAGTTCATCGTGCTCGAAGGTGCGCAGGCAGGGCTGAGCTGGGACACCATCCTGCGAAAACGCGAAGCATACCGCAGTGCCTTCGATAATTTCGATCCGGTAAAGGTCGCCCGTTATACCGAAACGAAGATCGGGCGGCTCCTTCAAAACAAAGGCATTATCCGCAATCGCTTAAAGATCAATGCCGCCATTACTAACGCAAAGGCTTTCTTGGCGATTCAAGACAAGTTCGACTCTTTCGATCGGTATATTTGGGAATTCGTCGATCGCAAGCCTATCGTCAATTCCTGGAAGAACGCAGCAGATGTTCCGGCAACAAGTGCGTTGTCCGATATCATCAGCAAAGATCTCAAGAACCGAGGATTCAAGTTTGTCGGCTCGACCATAATCTATGCTCATATGCAGGCAACGGGAATGGTGAACGATCATTTGGTATCCTGTTTTAGATATGAGGAATGTCAGGGCCGAAAGTCATAACGAACTGCGGATGACGTTCCCGTAACGATGATGCGTTCACGGTGCGGCGGCCGCGCCAAGTTCGCCGCTGGCAGTAAAGCGATGTCGGCCAGTCATCCGGTAACACCGGCAACACGATATTTGGCAGAGCACGGGGTCGAATTCACCCCGCATCTCTATCAATACGTCGAGCACGGCGGCACGAGCGAATCGTCGCGGCAGCTCGGGTTGGATGAGCACGCTATCGTCAAAACGCTGGTTTTCGAAACAAGCGAAAAGCGGCCGCTGCTCGTCCTTATGCACGGTGACCGCAAGGTCTCGACAAAGACGTTGGCGCGGCATCTCGGCGTAAGGTCGGTCCAGCCGGCGACGGCCGAACGGGCAACAAAGCTAACGGGCTATGTGTTCGGCGGGACGTCGCCGTTCGGCACCGCGACGAAATTGCCGATCTATGCCGAACGGTCGATCTTCGACCTTGATCGTATCTATATCAACGGCGGCAAGCGCGGCTTTCTGGCCGAGATGGACCCGAGCTCGCTACGATCCGCTTTAGAAGTACATCTGATCGAGGCTGCAATATGACAAGCTGGGAAGAACTCGTTGAACAAGGGAACTTTAGTGACGCCGAACGTCCGATGCTGATTGCGACCGACGGCGGCGGCGGATTGGCACCTGATTGCGCGACTCGTGCCGGATTTTACGAAAATTGGGCCGAGCACCTCGACGGATACCAGAAGAACGCCAAATACCAAGAAGCATTGGTCTATCTGCAAATGTATGCAATGAGAGCACCGACCGGCGAAGAGGAGGCCGCCCGTACGGCCGAGGTCGATCGTGTCCAAAAGATAGTTGACGAACTCGAAGGCGACTGAATCACGAGGCTTTGGCAATAAGAGCATCGATCCCAAAACTACCGAGCCGGCTGTAAGGAACCTCGTCCATATTCCGTCTTTCACGTCATCCGGATGCCATATGACCGTTCGGAACGCTAAAAGAGTTCTTGCGAAAAATCAAAAGAAATGTAAAAATGAATGAACGTTCACTCATTATTGTGAAAACAGGAGAATTATGAAAGAAGCAGTGATAGTCTCGGCCGTGCGGACGGCAGTTGGCAAGGCTCCGAAGGGAACGCTGCGCAATACGCGGCCGGATGATCTGGCGGCGGCGGCGATCACGGACGCGGTTGCGAGGGCGGGCGTCGATGTGTCGCTGATCGATGATGTGATCATGGGCTGTGCGTTCCCCGAAGCTGAGCAAGGTATGAATGTCGCCCGCACGGCATCGATCGCAGCAGGCCTGCCTGTCGAGGCCTCGGCGATGACGGTTAACCGATATTGCTCGTCGGGTTTGCAGACCATAGCATTGGCGGCAGAACGGATAATGACCGGCGGTGCTGACGCGATCATTGCCGGCGGCCTTGAAACAATGTCGATGATCCCGATGGGCGGGAATGCCTTCCGGCCGAATCCGCGTCTTGCCGATACGTATCCGGACTACTACCTGAATATGGGCCTGACCGCTGAAAACCTCGCACGTAAGTATGAGATCACGCGTGAGCAGGCCGATGAGTTCTCGTACAACTCGCATATGAAGGCACTGGCTGCCATCCGCGAAGGCAAATTCACCGACGAGATCGTGCCCGTGAACGTGTTCATCGATGAGATCGACGAGAAGGGGCGTGTCCGCCGCAAGGAGGCGTCGTTCGCGCAGGATGAAGGCCCGCGTGCCGACACTTCGCTCGAAGGCTTGGCAAAGCTCAAACCTGTGTTTCACGCAAGCGGCACTGTTACAGCGGGAAATTCATCGCAAATGTCGGATGGTGCGGCGGCAGCGGTCGTGATGTCCGCGGATAAAGCTTCGGAGCTTGGCCTCAAGGCAATGGCACGTTTCGTTTCGTTCGCGACGGCCGGCTGCCTGCCCGAAGAAATGGGCATCGGCCCGGTCTATGCGATACCGAAGGCACTCAAACTCGCAGGCCTAACACTTGATCAGATCGACGTGATCGAACTTAACGAGGCCTTCGCGGCGCAGAGCCTCGCTGTTATGAAAGTGCTTGAAATGGATCCGGCAAAAACGAATGTGAACGGCGGCGCGGTTGCGCTCGGCCATCCGCTCGGCTGCACTGGAGCAAAGCTGACGGCGACCGTGCTTCGTGAGCTTGAACGGCGGAATGCACGTTACGGAATGGTTACGATGTGTGTCGGCGGCGGAATGGGAGCGGCAGGAATATTTGAGAGGATCGCCGACTAGATGTATCGTAAATAGATCAAATCGTTACAGCAAATTGGAGCGTTTATGAAAAAGACCCTGCTAATATCGATCATTGCCGCATTCGCCGCTGCATGCGGCGGCACTCCTGCGAACCATACGGCCAACGGCGGAAATGCGGGAAATGCCGCCAATGCTCATACAGGTGCGCCGGCCGCGGCGGTTTCGCCGCAGGCACCCGTGTCATCCTCTGCTTTGACACCGACGGGATCCAGCTTAACTGTGCTGAAAAAGGACATTGGCAAGACGGCGACCGAGGCAAAGCTCTGGGCGAATAAAGACCTCACCGCTCGCCTTTCTAAGATCATGGGAACAGACTTTCAGAAGATGAAAAAGTTCTGGAACGTCGAAACTCCGATCGAAGAGGATAGCGGCGTATATATGATGACCGGCTGCGAAACACATAATTGCGGCGGCAATAAATACTACATCTTTGTCGAGCCCGGCGCGGATAATATTAACGTCTATCATTTCGGACCGGTAGTAGGAAAAGAGAACGTTTGGGCGGAAAAAGATGATATGACGCTGCCCAAAAAGTTCGCAAAAGAGCTCGACGACATGAGAGCCGGCAACTGACGGCTCGTATCTGAATAACTGCGGCAGCCGCAAACTGCTTTGCGGGCTTGGCGTCATACCCAAGGAGGCATCAGAAGCGGCCTCTTATTGAATGAATGTTCATTCATACCACGATCTTAGGAGAAATTTTATGGAAGCACGAACTGAGAAAGAGTATTTGAAAGGCGGCGAATTCCTAATCGCCGAGCAAGCGGCAGAAGACGTCTTTACGCCCGAGGACCTGACCGATGAACAGCGAATGATCGGCGAGACCTCAAAGGAATTTGTCGATAATGAGGTGCATCCGCAGCTGCCCGCAATGGAGAACCATGACTGGGCGATCGCCCGCGGCCTTGTAAAAAAGGCCGGCGAGCTGGGCCTTCTCGGTGCGACGATACCCGAAGAATACGGCGGCCTCGGACTTGATCAGACAACGGGCGTCGTGATCGCCGAGATGATGGGCCGCGGCGGCGGCTTCGGCACCACGTTCGGCGCGCAAACCTCCATCGGGCTGCTTCCTATCCTTTACTTCGGCTCCGAAGAGCTAAAAAAACAATGGATACCTCGGATCGTTTCGGGCGAGACGGTCGCCGCATATTGCTTGACCGAGGCAGGCTCCGGCTCCGACGCTCTGGGGGCAAAAACGACGGCGAAACTTACCGATGACGGCTCGCACTACGTCCTCAACGGCGAGAAAATGTTCATCTCGAACGGCAGCTTTGCCGATATGTTCATTGTCTTTGCAAAGGTGGACGGCGAAAAGGAAAAATTCTCTGCGTTCATAGTCGAACGCAGCGAAACCTGCCGCCCCGGCGCCGAGGAGCACAAAATGGGCATCAGATCGTCTTCGACGACACCGCTGATCTTGAGCGATTGCCGCGTGCCGGCGGCGAACCTCCTTGGCAATGTCGGCGACGGTGCAAAGATCGCCTTCAACATTCTGAATGTCGGCCGATTCAAGCTCGGTGCGTCCGTAACCGGCGGTGCGAAACTCGCCATACATCAGTCTGTCAGGTACGCGAACGAACGCGAACAGTTCCACAAAAAGATCTCGTCATTCGGTGCCATGAAGCACAAGCTCGCCGAAATGGCTGTCCGCACTTGGGTATCGGAGTCGATCACCTACCGCACGGTCGGAATGATCGACGCTCTCATCGGCGATGGTGCCGATAATGCCAAAAAGCTGCAATCGATCGAGGAGTACGCCGTAGAATCGTCGATCAATAAGGTCGCCTGCAGCGAAGCCCTCGACTTCGTCGTTGATGAGATGGTGCAGATCTATGGCGGCTACGGATATTCAGCCGACTATCCGGCCGAAAAGGCATATCGCGACTCGCGCATCAACCGCATCTTTGAGGGCACGAACGAGATCAACCGGATGCTCATTCCGGGCCAACTGGTAAAGCGTGCGATGAAAGGGCGGCTCGGCCTTCTTCAGGCGGCAAAGGCGCTGCAGGAGGAGATACTCGAGCCGCAGATGTCGTTTGACGAAGACAGCGGATCGCTCGCCGCCGAGACACGGCTTGCCGGCAACGCAAAAAAGATCGCCCTAATGGTACTCGGCACTGCGGTTCAGAAATATATGCTCGCACTTGCAGATCAACAGGAGGTCCTCATCAACTGTGCCGACATCATTATGGAGGCATACCAAATGGAATCTGCCATCCTGCGTGCAAAGAAATATGCCGCCCGCAATGGCGAAGACGCGGCCGCGCGATTCTTCGATATCACAGGCGTTTTCTGCAATGACGCGATCCAGCGTATTGAAGCAAAGGCAAAGAATACGATCGCCGCTGTTGCAGAAGGCGACGAAGGACGAACGCTGCTGATCGCATTGAAACGGTTCACGAAGAATAATTCGCCTATCAACACTATCGCGGCACGTCAGCGTATCGCGGACGCTCTGATCGCCGCGAACACATATCCTTTCTGACCAACAGGATCGCTTGTGAAAAAGAGGCTGTACCCGTTGATCGGACACAGCCTCTCGCTATTTGATCCTCAAAGCCCCGGATTCCCTTCTCTCTTTAGAAGCGCCGCTTTTTCGGATTGATCTTGTAGGTGTAAAGCGCTGAACCGCCCGCGCCGGCGGCCGCTCCGATAAGTGCCCCTTTCTTACCGCCGATGATGCCGCCAAGCACTGCTCCGCCGCCCGTGCCGATCGCTATATTGATAAGATTGCGATGACGACGATAAAAGCTCGGCTTCTTGTAGGTGTAGGTTTGTGTCGGACGCCGATCATAACTTCGCGTCTGTGCACCGACGGTCGTGCCAAGCACCGAGATCGAAATTGCCAGCAGCCCGGCGACCATTAATGTTGAGATCATTTTTTTCATAATGCTTTCCCTCCCGGAGGATGCGGCCTTCGGCGGCCGTGTGACCTCATAGGAGCAACACGCGTGCCATTGACGCTATCTGCAGTGTTCACATCATTTACACAGGTGTGCATTTGCTAAACAGGTGCGCGGTGATACTATTTCGGGCGTCGATCCGACGATATCGTATGACGAATGAGTGCGCTGCGAGGCGGGCGGCAAATGCCGTCGTTCGGAGAGTTTGCGTAAGAGCTTAGCTCGTGAGGCCTACCGGGAAATTTCATGGACAGGACACCGAGTGCCCTGTCCATTGCCCTGCGAACGATCGGCCCTACGAGCCTTTCATCACGTCTGGGTTGTCCTTGACGATCTTATCGGCCTTGTCTGAAAGATCTTTCGCATCCTTAAGCATCGACTGTACCTTTTCCATTTGGTCCTTATAAAGGCTTCGATACTCAGTTTCGCTGTCACTATCGATGAGCTTTTGCGGGATCTTTTTCAGCTCTACACTGTAATCGTGTCTGGTGCTGAATTCCTTCGCTTTCGTCTCAAGATACTCCTTGAACTTGTCATTGATCTTCAGCTTGCTTGCTTCAGTGAATTTGTCGCCGGCCTTTTTGAAATTATCGCCGAGGTCGTCATACATCTTGCCAAGATCCTTTGCCATCGAACGTGCATCTTCAAGATCCGATTTATCTTTGACATTGTCGAGTTTGCCGTCGAGCTTGCCGCCAAGGTCCTCAGCCTTGGTCGCAATGTCATTGCCCGCCGTAATAAATGTGTTCGCCTCTTTTACAAGGTCGTTTGCCTTGCTTGTTTCATCCATTGAGCACGCAAACGCCGCCGTAAACAAAACAACCACTGCTAAGACTCCAGTCCAGTTCCTCATACAGTTCTCCTTTCCCCTAAATTTTCAATATCGACACCTCACTGTCAGCGAAGGGTGCTCGCATTGTAACCCAGATCGTATCCAACCGCTTTGTGAAAGCGGTCAATTGTACACAAAACCGACAGGATTATACACATTGATCTGCACTTTTCAACGTCCGAAAGCAAGATGTCGCGCGCAAAATGTTTGTACCAGCGCGCGCACTGTGGTAAGCTTCTGTTTTTCGGATCGTATAAGTGCAAGGAAACTTTGTAGTTAAGGCCTCATCACTCCGATGCTAAAGTCGAACATTCCTGAACTCTGTCTGTTCTTCGACCTCGAATGGGTGCCGGATGCCGACGGTGCCCGCAGGCTCTTTGACCTGCCGGACGAGGTGACCGAACTTGAGGCTATGGAGAGCCTTTGGCTGAAAAGTCCGCAATACGATATCGAAAAGAACCCGAGGCCTTTTCTCAAATATATGTTCTCGCGAGTCGTTTCGATCGCCTTTCTTTCGAGAAGGGTCGTATTTCGCGACGGCGAAACGGCCATTGAATTCGGTCTCAATTCGCTGCCTCGCCTGCCTATAACCGACGTCGATGTGGACGAGGCCGAGATCATAAGCAGGTTTCTCTATTTCGTCGGCGAACGCCATCCGCAGCTCGTCGGTTTCAATTCTGCCGAATCCGATCTGCAGGTCTTGATCCAACGCGGGATGATCAAAGAGGTCTCGGCGCCCGAATTCAGCAAACGGCCGCCAAAGCCTTGGGAAGGGGCGGATTACTTCGACGCGCGAAACAGCGAAGCCCACCTCGACCTTCTCAAACGTTTTTCCGGCGGTGCAATGACGCCGCGGCTCGATGAGTTTGCAAAGCTCTGCGGCTATCCGGGCAAGATCGACGTAAAAGGCGATCAAGTTACCGACCTATGGCTTGCCGGCGACATCACGAAGATAGTTGAGTACAACCAAATTGATACGCTGAACACATATCTCGTATGGCTTCGGATGGTTTACTTCGCAGGAAAGCTGAGTGAAGAAAAATATTTCGAGGAGACCGAGCAGTTCCGCTTCTTCCTCGAAGCGGAAACTCAAAAGCCGGAAAAGGCATTCGTAAGGGAATTTTTAGACAAGTGGCCGCAATAAGTATGGAATTTGGACGCATATATCACGAGAACTGCACCGAAACGCTCGAACGTCTTCCCTACGACACTATCGATATGACGATCACAAGCCCGCCTTATGACGATCTGCGCGATTACAACGGGTATCATTTCCCTGTGTATGAGATCGCCAACCTGCTGTTCGCAAAGACAAAGCCCGGCGGCGTGGTCATCTGGGTCGTAGGTGACCGTACGGTCAACGGAGACGAGACGCTTACGAGTTTCAAGCATGCTTTCGCTTTTAAGGATGCGGGCTTTCGTGTACACGATACGATGATCTATGCAAAGAACAACCCGATACCTAGCGACTGCGGACTGCGTTACAGACAGGCATTCGAATATATGTTCTGCTTCAGCAAGGGGCGGCCCTCGACATTCAATCCGATAATGCAGCCGCTGCAGCAGGAGAAGAAATTCAAATCGTTCCGTATTACAAAGGTCGGCCGCAATGATCTTGCTCACGATCACGTCGCGCCAAAGCAGCGAAAGGTGAATAATATCTTTTTTTACAATGTCGGCACTTCTTCATCAAAGGACAAGGTCGCCTTCGGGCATCCGGCCATCTTTCCCGAACGGCTTGCTCTTGATCAGATAGGAACGTGGACGAACGAAGGCGATATAGTATATGACTGCTTTATGGGAAGCGGTACGACAGCAAAGGCGGCACACCTTTTGAACCGCCAATGGTTCGGATCGGAGATATCCGGCGAGTACATAAAGCTGGCGTCAGAGCGGCTCAAGCCGTATCTCTTCGGCACACACGCGCGCCGGACAGCAACCAAGTAAGCCGCCGCAGCGTCAAAACGAATTGTCGGCCGGTTTCGGAAATGAAGAAGATACTCGTGTTATTGTCAATGGTGTTGGCTGCGGCCTTACTTACCGCGGCTCAGCCGCGTCCTCTCCCGGCCGATGCAAAGGCAGTGAAGCCTGCACCGGAAAGCTTTGCCGCAAAGTACGAGGGAGGGCTATTCGGTTACAGCGATAAAACCGACGGCACGTTGCGTTTTGATGATGCGAACGAGCAGCTTGTTTTCAGATCCGACAATGGCCAACAGTTCTCGGTCCCGTACGCTTCACTTTTGACAGTTTATCCGCAATCACAGTCGGTACGAACGACGGCAGGTTCTGTCATAAGCGCGATACCATTGCCGGGTGCTGGTTTCGCAGGCTTTATACGTGAAAAACGCCGCTATCTGATACTCGATATCAATGATAACGAAACGCGGATGCGTTCCGCGCTGAGCTTCAAGCTAGGGTCGAAGGATCTTCTCGATTCAGTGATCGCGACGCTTGGCGCGAAGGCGGGCCTTAAGCAACGCGGCGATGCATTCTACCGCGTGGGCGGGCCTAATTGATGTCGCCGAATCGGTGCTGAAGTATTGCGGATATTGCGATCACCGCCGTTTCCGCCCGCATTATCCGCCCGCCGAATGTTACCGCCTCAAAGTCTGCCGCTCGCGCCGCTTCGATCTCCGAATCATCCCAACCGCCCTTCGGCCCGACAACTGCTGTTATACTGTGCGGGCTGCGATCGACAGCTAACTTGCCGCCATCACGTTCGGAAAAAAATATCGAGGCGTCGGCCTTTCCCGCATACAGGTCAATAAAGCCTTTAACATCAAGCGGTTCCCCAACCTGCATCAAGCGTGCACGGCCGCATTGTTTTGCCGCATCGAGAGCAATTCGACGCCAGCGAACAAGCTTCTTTTCAATGTCCTTGCGTTTCAACTCACAACGTACAGAGGACAAAGGCACAATGGTTCGCACGCCAAGTTCAACCGCTTTTTGAACGATCAGATCGTACTTATCGCCGGGAATAACGACCGAACCCAGCGTGAGAGCAATGCCCGATTCGGGAGCCGGCGGAGCCGCCTCCGTCAGCCCGCTGACCTCGGCCTTATTCTTTGCGAGATGTGTGAGAATGCCTGCGTATTCACGGCCTTTGCCGTCAAAGATATGTATGCTGTCGCCGGGCTTCAGCCGAAGCACATCGCGGGCGTGATGAGCTTCGTCAGCATCAAGCACCGCCGCCGATGCCGCGGAATCGATATTCTCTGAGAAAAAACGTCTTACGGTCATTCTTCTATTGAACCAAACTTTTCCCGAAACTCCGATGAACGCCGCCGCAGTTCGATCCATGCAAAGAACAGCTCCGGAGTTCGCATCCAATGAGCGAGCCACTCGTCGATCTCGGCAAACTCCCTGTATCTCGGATCGTCGTGACCAAGCCGCTCCGCAGCTTTCTTATTTTCGCTCCGAAGATGAAGCACGAACTCGTGAAGGCGCCGCAGACGGACGTCATCATGCTCGGAGGTCAGCGTTTGACGCAGGACTTCGAGTTTTTTTAAGGTTTGCATTGCCGCCGACAGGCTCCGCGGTCGAGCGGTCTCGCGAAGGGCATCATCGAACGGATCGGGCTTGTTGCGTTCGAGATAGAGATCCATGATCTCAGAATGCCGAAGCACAGCGCCTTCGTCGGCAAGCAGCCGAGCAATGTTCATCGGCGATTCGACCGCCGCCTTACCGAATCGGCCTTCGATCGCCGCCTCAACGGCCTCGATCTCGGGACGTCCGACGCTATCGCAGTCGAGTTTCTCCCAGACCTCGATGATCAGATCATCTTTTGTACGGGATATCCACATTTTCAGGTCAGATCTTGTGATCGCCGATGGAGCGTATGATCTCGGTCGAAGAGTGTTCCTTCGGGTCGCCGACTATGATTACCTTTCCGCCGATCTCACGCATAATATCGCGTTCGGGAACGGTCTCGGCCGTATAGTCTGTCCCTTTCGTGTGAATATCGGGGCGGATCGCGTAGATGATATGCTCGACCGTCGGCTCGTCAAATATCGTTACAAGATCGACACAGCGCAGAGCGGCGATGATCTCGGCCCGCTCATTCTGTGGAACGAAAGGGCGGCCCTCGCCTTTCATCGCGCGTGCCTGCCGGTCGGAATTGACCGCTGCGACAAGCGTACCGCCAAGTGCCTTTGCACCCTGCAAATAACGCAGATGCCCGACATGAAAAAGATCGAAACAGCCGTTCGCAAGTATGATCGATTTGCCGGCGCGCCGACGCTCGGCGACCGCGCTGATGAGCGCGGTGCGCTCTAATATCGGTGCCGGATCGAGTTCAAGCATTCTTTTCAGCGGCCGTCAGGCCGGAGCTGCTCAGAGACTCTGCCAGTTCGGCGGCGGAAGCGGTCGCGGTACCTCTTTTCATTACGACGATCCCGCCCGCGTGGTTGGCGATGCGCGCTGAATCGGCGTACGAGATGCCCGCAGCAAGCGCGAGTGTAAAAGCGGCAATAACAGTGTCGCCGGCGCCGGTAACATCTACAGGCTCAAGCGAACCGACAGCGTGCAAAGAGTTGATCGGCTTGCCGTGCTCTATCAGCTCCATTCCCTTATTACCTTTTGTTATCAACAACGCATCCACGCCAAGCCGCTCTCGCAGCTCTTCACGATCAGAACCCTCGATACTTTGCTGCAGCAACTGCTCAACCTCATCCTGATTCGGCGTGGCTGCGGTCGCGCCTACAAGAACGCCCAACCGCGACCTTGAATCAACAACGAGCGGCAGCCGGTGCCGCTTTGCCGCATCCCTAATCGCAGCGAACAGTTCAAAGTTAACAACGCCGTAGCCGTAATCCGAAACAATCACCGCATCCGCCGTCGGAAGGTGTTCATCGATCTGCCGCCGCAGGAAACTGTTCGCTTCATCGGATACGACACTCGTCTCAAAATCGATCCGTATCACCTGCTGCCGAACCGCATGAGTGTGGCTTGCCAGCACGCGCTGCTTGGTTGTGGTTGCCGCAGAACCGTCAACCGCAATGGATGCTGTGCCGACACCGGCTTTTTCTAATGCTTGGCGAAGAAGCGTGGCGTTGACGTCGCCGCCGAGTACGCCGATGAGTGTGGGTATGCCGCCGAGTGATGCGATATTTGCCGCCGCGTTCGCCGCCGCCCCCGGAAACGTTATCGTCTCGTCATGCCGAAGTATAAAGACCGGCGCCTCACGCGAAACGCGCGAGATCGTGCCGTTCAGGTATTGATCCGCGACCACATCGCCGATGACAACGACGCGTTTTCCGCTCAATTTACTGATGATCGAACCGTCAGACATCAATACACTTTAACAGAAAAAATACCTGTAGATCGAAAAATGGTTGAGCGACACGCAGTCAGCCCAACCATCCTAAGAGAGTGCCGTCAAACGCTATCAGTGCGTATCGTAGCTGCCGACAGGATAATCGCCGGTGCTGCCCCATTGCTGGACAAGCGTTTGCGTAAAGCCGGTCGTACTCATCAAAGCATAGAACGTGCCCGTCGGGTCACGCCAAACGGCCGGATCCGCCTTGCCGTCGCCGTCGTAGTCATTTTGACAGTTGAGGTCGGTACCCGTGATGCCGAATGTCGTCGCGAACAAGCTCCCGTCAGAACTCTTGCGAATATACCAAACGAGCGGCGAGGTCGGCGTCGAACCTTCGCGAACGACCGCAATATCCGTTTTGCCGTCGCCGTCATAATCGCCGGGAACGACAAGGTCGTTGCTCAGCCCCCAGTTGGTAATGAAGTAATTGCCGTCGCCGCTTTGCTGAACATAGAATGTTGATTGGCTCGAAGCGGTCGCCCCCGGACGCTGCACTGCGATGTCGAATTTGCCGTCGCCGTCGTAGTCGCCCGGCGCTGTATAATCGGTCGAAAGGCCGAACTGCTGTGCGCTGAAGCCGCCGTCACTGGTGCGAAGTATGTACCAGATCATATTGCCGCCGGTACGCCTGACAACCGCACAATCGGTCATTCCGTCGCCGTCATAATCACGGGCGATAGGCTCGTCGCCTGACGTGCCGAATGCCTGTGCCGCGAAGGTTCCGGTCGAGCTGTTGAGCCGATACCAAATGCCGTCGGTGTCGCGCCAGACCGAGATGTCCGCTTTGCCGTCGCCATCAAAGTCGCCCGGTGCAGGGTAATCCGAATTTACAAGCCCGAACTGCTGGAAGACGAATCCGCCGCTGCTCTTGTTTATGTACCAAACGTTGTTGCTCGGGCGAAATACGGTAAAGTCCGCCTTACCGTCATTGTCAAAATCCATCGCCTTACGCAGTTTAGCCTGAGCGGCCGCATCAGAGGCGACCAGGACAGCGATCGACAGGACAAAAACATACTTTGCAATGGCAGAAGCCAAATTCTTCATCTTCATTATTCCTTCCAGATAACCTACAGGAGCGACGCCGTCGGCAACGCTTTATGTAAGCCAGTAATTTTACCTTTTTCCGATGCAGGATAGCAAGAAAAAGCAAGTTCTTTCGTCCCGCGATCTCAACGATATTTTGCAAAATCCGCTAACTAACAGCATTTAGACGCGCCGCACGCCGAAAACGTTGGAGCCGCGCCGCAGATCTTCTGATCAATTCCGCTTTTGTGTTACCGTGAACGGCTGCCCGCCGATGGTTATCACTCCCGTTCGCGAGATCGTCGGGTTGACCGAAACACGGAACGTGAACGAGCCGTTGCCGCTGAACTGATCGGCCCCGAGAACCTTTATCCATTTGACCGAGCTTTTCACAAAATAATCGCAGTTAGTGCCGGGCGTTACATTCACGGTAAAGACACCGCCCTTTGTACCGACCGACATCCCGGCCGGGAACGCACAAACTGTCTGCTGATTCAATGCCTTGCTCACGTTCAGACGCCCGCCCGTCTTTATAATTCCGCTGAATGCGCTTACGGGATCGACCGTATTCATCAGCGTCGCTTTGAGCGATGCTACCGAAAGGCTCGGATTGTAAGCCGCAAGCAGTGCGGCCGCACCCGCGGCATGCGGCGTTGCCATGGATGTTCCGCTCATCGTCGTCGTCGCTGTATTCGACGAATTATATGTGCTTAGGATACCCGACCCCGGAGCCGCGATATCGACGCTGGTCGGGCCGTAGCTGGAAAACCCCGATTTGCCGTCACTCGATGTCGAGGATGCGACGCCGAGGATGCTGGGGCTTGTATAGCTTACGGGATAAGAGGGCGACGTGTCGTTATTTATATTGTCATTACCGGCGGCAAAAACGTTGAGAATGCCTGCTTCGCCCATCGCATCAATTCCGTCTTTTGTCGCCTGATCGTAGCCGCAGGCCTCGCCGCAGCCGCCGTACGAATTATTGGTTACACGGATGTTAACGCCGCGAAGCTTCATCATACGAACATAGCTGTAAGCTTTTACGAGCATTGCAGAGGTCGAATCATCTCCGTTCGGGCTGTAGATCTTGATGGCCATGATCTTGACGTTCCAATTAACGCCGACGACATTCAATGCATTATTACCAACCGCTCCGATCGTGCCTGCGGTATGCGTACCATGGCCGCCTGCGTCGTCGATCGGGTTGCTGTCGTCATAAAAGAAATCCCAGCCATAGACATCATCGATATAGCCGTTCCCGTCATCATCGATGTTGTTGCCGGGAAGCTCGCCCGTATTTACCCAAGCATTTGCCGCGAGGTCTTGATGCGTATAGCGAAGGCCCGTGTCTATATCCGCGACGACGATCGACGAACTGCCGGTCGTCAGATCCCACGCCTGCGGCGCTGATATCTTTGTGAGGCCCCACATTCCCGAGCTTGTGAACTGCGGATCGTTCGGGGTGGTCAAAAGGTGATAGTAGAAGTTCGGCTGGGCATCGACCACGGCACCGAACTTCTTATAGTCAATTATCGCCGCCTCAACGGTCAGGCTGTCCGGAATTCGGACAAGCTGCCATTGGGTGTCGCCGAGGGTCTCTATCGCGTTCGCACCCATAGCCCTATTGACCGAACGTGCGGCCGTTGAGTCCGGGTTCGGACGGAATTTGACCAACAGTTCGCCGCGGACATACTGCTCCTGATTCGAGTTTTGACCTGCAACGGCAATAAAAATACTAAGGGAACAGATAACGGTCAGAATGGCGTATCTCAGCATAACGAAAACCTTGAACGGGCTAATGTCCTAACAATGAGAACCCATCAATTATATTGCTGCCGGCCCGTGTTGACAATGGTTTTCGGTCGTTTCGGAAGGGTAATGGTGGGGCGGCTAGTGGGATTCGAACCCACGACATCTTGAACCACAATCAAGCGCTCTAACCGCTGAACTATAGCCGCCACATTATCGATCTCGGACCTTTGATCCTCGCCCCCGGCAGGACTCGAACCTGCGACCCACAGCTTAGAAGGCTGTTGCTCTATCCGGCTGAGCTACGGGAGCACGTAAGAGCAATTCACTATGTTATGTGCGCCGCCGCCGCAAGTCAACTTTTTGCGGCACGAAAGGTCAGCCCGAAACGCCGACGCCGGTTTCGCGGATCTTTGCAAGCATCGCCTCAAACGCCTCTGCAAGATCCAGTTCGCTCGTGTCTATCACAATGGCGTTCTCGGCGATGGTCAGCGGCGAGTCCTCGCGTGAGACATCGCGTTCGTCACGCTCGTTGATCTCGGCAAGGGTTTGCTCGTAGGTCGAGATGCGGCCCTTCATTTGATCTTCGGTATAACGGCGTCGCGCTCGTGCCTCGGGTTTTGCCGTAAGAAAGAATTTAATATCGGCATTCGGGAACACGACGCTGCCTATATCGCGGCCTTCCAGCACGCAGCCCTTCGGAGCCGCCTCACCGATAGAACGCTGATGTTCGACCATTACGCGGCGGACGGCGGGAATGGTCGATACTTCAGAAGCCGAACGAGCGACCTCAAGCGTGCGTATCTCGACCGATACATCCTCGCCGTCTAGCATCACTTTCATCGCATCAGGTTCGCCCACAAGGTCGATGTCGGCAGTCTCGGCGATATACGTGATGCGGTCGATATCGCGGATCGGGACATTAGCGCGCATCACGGCCAACGCCACCGCGCGATACATCGCACCCGTGTCCAGATACAAAAGGTCAAGTCTTTTTGCGAGCATTTTGCCGAGCGTTGATTTTCCCGCGCCGCTCGGCCCGTCGATGGCAATTATCATCCTTTTCGGGCAGTTCGTCTTTCAGCCTCGGCTGGTAGTGTACCAGAAACCGTGCCGTTAGACGCGCGGCCTCTTCTCTTTACGGCGGCAGGAATGATCAGGAGCCGATGCTATCATACAAAAATGATCACAAATGAAACGCTGCAATTGCTGAAGGAACTTGCGGAAAACAATAACCGCGAATGGTTTCACGCGAACCGTGCTGCGTTCGACAGGGCACAAGATAATATGACCGCATTTGTCGGACAAATGATCGGCGAGATCGGCCGGTTCGATACTACGATCACCGATCTGGAGCCTCGATCCTGCATCTTTCGCATTTATCGCGATATCCGATTCTCAAAAGACAAAAGCCCGTATAAGACTCACTTCGGCGCTTATCTCGCCGCAGGCGGCAGAAAGTCTCTCGCGGCAGGATATTACCTTCACATCGAGCCGAACGCGTGTTTCGCAGCGGCCGGCAAATATATGCCCGACCGTCAAGAGCTGTTGAGGATCCGCAATGCTATCGAGCAAAACGCGGAAAGATTCAAGAGCATCGTTGAGACAAGGGCTTTCTTGAAGCGCTTCGGGACCCTTGCAGGCGATTCGCTCATCAGGCCGCCGAAGGGTTCCGCCGCCGATTCGCCGGTGATCGAATATCTGAAACTAAGGAGCTTTATGGTTCATCGCAGTTACAGCGATGCAGAGGTATCGGCCGCGGCCTTTTACAGATCAGCGGCGGCTGATATCAAAACGGCATTTCCGCTGGTGAAGTTCCTGCGTTCGGCATTCGAACGGGATTAGAGATGCGCATTCTCGATAGCGGTTATCTTCTCGATACGGCGTTCGTGCCGTCCGCCTTCAAAATCCGCCGCGAACCATGCTTTTATCAGCTTGTTCACTTCATCTTGGCTGATAAAACGGGCCGGCAAAGCCAATATGTTGGCGTTATTATGCTGCCGTGCAAGGCGCGCGATATCTTCGCTCCACGCGACCGCCGCTCGAATACCCCTTATCTTATTTGCCGCGATCGCCATGCCGGTTCCCGATCCGCAGAACAGAATGCCCTGCTGAACGTCACCTTTCGCGACAGCCTCGCCTACCTTGAGCGCAAAATCGGGATAATCGACCGACTCGGCAGAGTCCGTACCCATATCGACATATTCAATGCCCATTTCGTCCAATGTTGCCTTTACCGCTTCCTTTTCATGGAAGCCCGCGTGATCCGCACCTATCGCTACTTTCATAACTCGATTTTACTGCGTTCACGGCAAAAGAGGAACCATATGCGAACGACACAACGCCCAAATTATCATTGTCCGAGAGCATTAAAGAACCTATAATCAAAGCGGTCTGCAAATGTACCTTCGCACTTTTCGATTTTGGCCGCTCGCATATTTGGCCGCCTTGCTCACTTTCGGCGTAACGGCCGCAGGGCAGGACTTTCTGCCTGAGCTTGTAAAGCGTATCAAGCCCTCCGCCGTGGCGATCGAAACCTTTGACAATAAAGGCGCGAGCATCTCGCGCGGAAGCGGCTTTTTTATAGCATCGGGTCGCGTAATAACCAACAGGCATGTAATCGAAAGGGCATCGCGGGTTGAAGTGCATCTGCTGGACGGCCGCAAATTCAACGCACGAGGCGTCCTCGCGGTTGACGGCGAGGGCGACCTCGCATTGATACAGGTCGATGTGCCGAACACCGCTCCCGTGCCGCTGCCTATCGTCCGAACAGTGCCGCAGGAAGGTGAGTCGATCGTCGTGATCGGCAATCCCTTCGGGCTTGAAGGTTCTGTATCGAACGGCATCGTGTCTGCCGTGCGTGAAATTCCGGGCTACGGCAAGATCATACAGATCACGGCCTCGATCTCGCCGGGTTCGAGCGGCTCGCCCGTCGTGAATATGGCCGGACAGGTGATCGGCGTCGCGACATTGCAGGCCGCCGAGGGCCAGAACCTGAACTTTGCCGTACCGTCAGAGCGCATCGCACAGTTGAGGATGACGGACCTGAGAACCTTCAACGCGCTCAACAGTGAGGCCCTGCGGAATAAGCGTTCTGCAGCAGAAAGGCTTTATTCACAGGGGCTTGCACAACTTTCGCGTGATGATTATTCCCGTGCGGCACCATACTTCGAGCAGGCGGTCGAGTCAGACCCGAATTACGCCGAAGCTTGGTATCAGGCCGGCTATTGCTATGGTGCACTCGGCCGCTTTACAGAGGCACTGCGTGCGTCGCGTCAGGCGGCGAAGCTGCGGCCTGATTGGGCAGCGACGTATGTGAATATTGGCGTCGCAAGTTACGCATTGGGTTCCTTTAAGGACGCCGTCGATGCCTACCGAACCGCGTTAAAGCTCGGCGACGACAATGCCGATCTGCAATATTCGCTCGGCTTGGCCCTCGGCAAACTCGGCCGCGGCGATGAGGAGATACTTGCCTACAAAAGGGCCATTTCGCTAAAGCCGGACCACGTCCCCGCAATGGAAAAGCTCGGCATTGCGTTGTTCAAGGCCAAGCGTTTTGCCGATGCCGCCTCGATCTTTGAGGTGCTGCGGGCATACAAGCCCGACGCGGCCACATACGGCTATCTCGGCGAGAGCCTTTTGGAAGCCGGAAGAACCGACGATGCGATCGCGGCTCTCAGCACCGCCCTCGGCTACGATCAGGAACTCGATAAAGCGCGATACGACCTCGGCCGCGCATACCTTAAACGCGGCGACCGCGAACTCGCCCAAATGCAGTACGAATTCCTGCGTTCGTCACGCAGTGATTGGGCCGACAGGCTGTATGTGCTGATCAACCCCTGAATATGGAACTTACCGTCGCCGTCACCGGAGCGTCCGGCTCGATCTACGCACAACGCACGCTGAAGCTGATCGCTGAGAGCGGTGTCGTCGAGACCGTACACCTTATTGTTTCGGGTACGGCTGAGATAGTTGCACAGGTAGAGACGAACACGAACCTGCGAAATGCGAACGTCGCGGCAATAAATAAATGGATCGGTATTGATGCTTCGTCAAAGCTCATACGTCTTTGGCGTCTCGATAATTTTGCGGCAAAGCCGTCTTCGGGTTCGACAAGGCAAGCCGGTATGATCGTCGTTCCCTGCTCGATGGGCACGCTCGGCTCGATAGCCTCGGGCGCCGGCACGAACTTGATACATCGCGCGGCCGATGTTTGCCTAAAGGAGCGGCGCAAACTCGTTCTCGTGCCGCGTGAAGCTCCGTATAACGCGATACATTTGGAGAACATGCTTCGGCTGACAAACGCCGGTGCGGTCATTTTACCGGCAAGTCCGGGCTTTTATCACAAACCCTCGAGTATCGATGAGCTTGTAGATCATTTGTGCTTTCGGATCCTCGATCAATTTGACATACCGCACGGCAAGAGTACCGCATGGACAGGCGACGAGATCGCTGAATGATTGGCTCCAAAGCGGTTCCGCGCGACAGCGACAGTACATCTACTCTTGCTAAAACTGAATGAAACGGTAGAATAGCAATTCTGGATAGAATTATTCTTTATCAAGTCCTTGCTTAGCTTTTTATGGCAGTCACGTCAGTCAACGCTCCCGAAACCCGCACCATCACCGTCGCTCACTCGCCCGACTCGGATGATGCCTTTATGTTCTATGGCCTGGCGACCGGAAAACTTTCAACCGACGGCCTGAAATTCGAACACACGCTAAAAGATATTCAGACGCTGAATGAGGAGGCACGCAAAGGAACCTATGACGTAACGGCAGTTTCGTTCCACGCCTTTGCTTATATCTCAGATAAATATTCGCTGCTTCCGCACGGTGCAAGCATAGGCGATAAGTACGGCCCGATCGTTGTCTCAAAAGACCCGCACGATGCGAGCGAGATGTCATCGCTGAAGATCGCAATTCCCGGCGAGATGACGAGTGCATTCCTTGCACTCAAGATCTTTTGCCGCGATATCGACTATATCGTCGTGCCTTTCGACCAAATAATCGACACCGTCAAGGCCGGCACGGTTGATGCGGGCCTTTTGATCCATGAAGGACAGCTTTTCTATCAGCATCTCGGCCTGCACAAGGTACTCGACCTTGGCGAATGGTGGCACGACAAGACCGGTCTGCCGCTGCCGATGGGCGGCAACGTAATAAAACGTGAACTCGGCGACGATCTTATGCGGCAGGTTTCAAAATATCTGCACGCAAGCATCGTTTATTCGATGGAAAACCGCGAGGACGCTCTTGCCTACGCGATGCAGTTCGCACGCGATATGCAGCCCGAACTCGCTGACCGCTTTGTCGCAATGTGGGTAAATGACCTGACACTTGATTACGGCGAGCGAGGCCGCGAGGCAGTAAGAACGCTGCTTGACGAAGGTTTTAAGGCGGGCATAATTCCGCACAAGATAGAGATCGATTTCGTCGAAGGCTGAGTGCTGCGTAAGCGATATTGAAGCCCGTTCTGCCTTTTTGGCCGGACGGGCTTTTTCAGTGGCCGCTCACAGCTTCTACGGCTTTTCGAGCATCGATCACGCCCCAGCCCTGACGGTCAACTTCATAATGCGGAAGCCTTTCGGCGGTCGAGATTAGTATCCGTTTGACCTCGGACGGTGTCAGGCTCGGATCGGCCTCGATCATTTGTGCGGCAACAGATGAAACGATCGGTGCGGCGAACGACGTTCCGTCAACGTACTTGTAATTACGCGTAATGACGTTCTCCTGCCGTATCTTGAGCAGGACAAGCTGCCTGATCACGTGAACAGGCCTGTCAATTGCGGCATCAAGCTCGCCGTCCACGCCCGGATGCTGCTCGATCATCGTGTGAAGGTCGTCATCCGAGGCCTTGTCCAGCAAAGAAAGAAGCTCGGCCTGCTGTGCCGTCGGCGTATTAGGCAGTATCGGTGCCGGCACCCATATTGATGATGCAATGACCTCCGGCTTTTGCAGGCCGTCCACGGTCGGGCCGTATGATGACCGGTACATACCGCGCTTCGCACGGTTGATCGAGTTGTGATCGTCAAGGCCGCCAACGGCAATGCACGAAGGTGCGCTGGCGGGCGGCATCACCGGATGCGTCGGCAGATGTCCGGCATTGCCGACGGCGCAGACGACCGTGATCCCCGCAGCCGAACACGCCTCGACCGCTTGCGACAATGGATCGTTCAAATAACTTTTCTCTTCATCGCCGCCCGCTGAGATGTTTACGATGCGGATGTTGTAGCGTTCGCGGTTTGCGAGCACCCACTCCAAGCCGTCCTCGATATTCTGATCCGTTATGCGCCCGGTGCGGGCAAGCTTAACGAGAACGACCTTGGCTTCTGACGCGATGCCGCGATAAAACCCGTTCGACAGTGAGCCGTTGCCTGCCGCTACGACGGACGTCATCATCCCGTGCCAGCTTGCAACATCCGGCTCAAAGAGTGTCGAAAGGTCGCCGTCAGGGTCGGGCAAGTTGCGATATGCAACGATCCGATTATCCGGCGTCGTAAGATCGACGTGCGGATAAAAGCCCGAGTCCAGAAATGCGATCGTTACACCCTTGCCCTTGAACCGGTCGTCAGCATCAAGCCGCAGCGGGATGGAAAGCACGTGTGAGCCGTCCTTTTGCATTGCGGCGTCACGCATTATCTGATCCTTTGCGCGGTCGAATATACGCACGCAGCGGGCACACACGCCGTCAACTTCGCCCGAATTAAGCGCATTGGCCCGTATAAGGCCCGCGACCTCCGGATCCAGCGCTGACAGCGGCAGCGAATCGCCGTCGCACCGCGAACAAACGGCGCATGCACTTTCACCGGCTGCAATATCGGCGATCGTGCCCTGACGCGGCGGCAATGTCGAATCGTGAAGGGTCATCGTCGGAATTCGAGTTTTTCACAACACACGGTTAAAATCAATATCGTCTGTATGCCGAGAAAGCGAATTGGACTAGCCCTTTCAGGCGGCGGCGCCCGCGGCTTTGCACACGTCGGTGTGCTAAAGGTGCTCGAGCGCGAAGGCTTTAAGTTCGATCTTATCGCGGGCACTTCTGCCGGTTCGATCGTCGGCGGTGCCCTTGCCGGCGGTATGGCGGCATCGCAGATCGAAGAGATGGCGCGACGCACGGGCTACTTTAATATGTTCAGGCCGACGATAAGCCGCTTCGGCCTTCTCTCGAACGCGGCTATGGGCCGCTTCCTTCATCGTACGCTGCCCGCAGATCGGTTCGAGGCCTTGCCGACGCCGCTGTATGTCGTCGCTTATGACATTACTGCGGGCAAGCAAAGGGTTTTCTCGGAGAGCGGCGACCTCATCACAGCGATACGCGCAAGCTGTGCCGTGCCGGGTGTCTTCAAACCGATCAGGGACGAACTCGGACATTTGCTTGTAGATGGCGGCGTAACATCCGTAATGCCGTCGCGCACACTCCGCGAGGCCGGTGCTGACATCATTATCGGCGTAGATCTGCTGGGCTCAGGGTCGGTATTCAGGCCCAAAATATACACTGTGCTGAGTGTATTGGTCCGTTCGGCTATGAAGATGATCCAAATATCAGGCCGCGAGGATAAGTTGGCTGCCGACGTCGTTATCACTCCGCAGATAGCACATCTGCGGCCCGATCAGATCGGCAAGATAAACGAATTCATCTCGCTTGGCGAGGCCGCCGCCGAAGCATCGCTCGATGTGCTCCGCAGAGCCGTTCAATGACGCTTTTCGATCGGCACCTTTTCCGAAAGATCAAGGGTAGTATTCTCGGTCACGGATGTGTATGGCAGCGATTCGCCCGCAGTAAGCATTTCGCTCGGCGCACCTTCCGGCGGCAGATACGCTCCGGCCTCGGAAGCGGCGACGCGCCTTTCCGGCACGGTCAGGAACCGGCCGTTGATGATGAACGCCATTCCGATAAAAAAGGCTACGGCGCCCAATGCAGCAGGCACAAGGAGATCTTCCTTGAAGAATATACTTACGGCCGAGAATGCCAGAGCGACGCCAAAACCGATCAGTGCGATGATAGTACCGACACGGATGCGCCGAAGCTTGCGTTCCTCGGGAGATTCAAGGAACTTCTCGATCTCCGGCAGCACATCCTCGACCACTTTTTTCAGTTGATAGGCGTCCTGCGTCTCGCGTATCTTTGCCGCGACCGCACGGCCGATCTCATCGCGTGCTGACGCGGCCGAAGCAGTAACAGTATCGGGCGTTGCAATGGCATCCCGAACCGAACGAAGATTGGTACCGCAGCCGCGGCAGAATTGATTCGCATGCTTTTCGTCGATGCCGCAATTCGGACAGAACATATTGATCAAAACTTACGGAACGCTCGGTTCCCGGTGTCCTATTTTACACTTTTAGTACGCACGCCGCCGCTGACAAGTTCCACATTGGCCATGCGAATAAAATTGTTGAAATAAGGACTTGCACATTTTGCGTACTCTCGTGCATTATTACACCTGTTAGTCCTGCTCTCGGTGTGTCAAAGGTGACACGCCCGCACCGAAAGGTTCTGTTCGACGGCGTTCGAAGTTTGAGGGTTGGTTGTTATTTGGTAGTCGAAGTAGCTTGCCCTGCGAGCATGCCGTCATTGGATGCCTTTTTCGATTTAAGCTCCGATTTCGTACTTCTTTCAGTCGAACGGAAAGTGCTTTTGCACTCCGTTCGGACGGGAACTTTATTTGTATGTCTATGAAACTTTATGTGGGAAACCTCCCATTCCAGACCTCGAGCGGTGATCTCGAAGAACTCTTTGCAGCCGCCGGCACAGTTGAATCGGCAACTGTTGTTGAAGATCGTGAGACCGGACGTTCGCGCGGCTTCGGCTTTGTTGAAATGTCGTCGCAGGAAGAAGGCGAAAAGGCCATTGCCGAGTTTAACGGCAAGGACTTCGGCGGACGCGAGATCAAGGTGAACGAGGCCAAGCCCCGCGAAGATCGCGGCGGCCGCTCATTCGGCGGCAACCGCGGCGGCAATTACGGCGGAGGCGGCGGCTACGGCGGCCAGCGCGAACCGCGTTGGTAAGCTGATAAAATGCTTTATTGCAGAGGGCTCGAAGTCATTGCTTCGAGCCTTTTGTTCTTTGACGTGCGGATCGCTTTACCGGTGCCGCAGAAACGGAGTCATTCTTCTCCGGCGGCGTTCTTTCAACGGCATATATCTCAAAATCCACCTTGCGTCTGCTCTTTTCGTTCACAAATATCTCGATACGATATTCACCCGCAAGCCAATCACCCTGCGGACGCCCGTTGAACGTAACACGATCTTCGCCTTCCTTAAGTGTGTAAGAGCTTGTAATTATAGGCTTTTCCGCCGCGACGCCGGGCACTTTGACGGCACTCAACTGCATCTTGACGGTCGCCTTTGAACTTTCACGAAGCTGTACTACGCAGTAGATCGGCACATCATCCGTCCGGAAACGCGAGACGATCTCGCCTGCGTGCCCATGCCCGTCGCCTTTTGCAAGGAAGACGCCGTCAACCTCATCAGCAGCTGCACCGCCGCCGGACTGGCCGAATGCGGACGCGGCCGCGAAAAGAACTCCGACCAGAGCGAGCACCCATCTGTGGGGACATTTTCTTGGCATCATTACAATGTTTTGAGCCGCAAGCCTCCGGTTTGGTTGCTTCGGCCTCGGCTATTTTCGTGTATTTTGATGTATAATGTGGCGTTTCCCCTGCTAATGCCGATGCCCGAAAGACGAGTCATCCTTATCATTTACACGACAAAATACCGCCTTGGCGGCCACCAGTTCCCCGTTGTTGCGGAGACGCTAGCCGACGAAAAGCGGCAGCGCTTTGACGGCGAAGTAAAAACCTGCGCCGTAGAATCCAAACGTGATGTGCTGAAAGCTGTCGCCGAGGTACGCGATGCCGGCGACAAGATAAAGGAGTTCATCTTTGTCGGCCATTCGGGAATGTACGGCCCGATGTATGGAACAGTGGCGTTCCCCGAACAGTTCTCGCCGTTCGAGTGGGAACAAATGGATATTCCGTTCAGTGAGGATGGCTCCGCATCGTTCTACTGCTGCCGTTCTGCACGCTGGTTCGCCCCGTTCTTCGCACGCACCTTCAACGTGCCCGCGAACGGTTTTTTTTGGTACACGACATTCTCAAAAAGCAAGGAGAAATACATTTCGGCCGGCGACGGCACCTCAAAGCCGATGTACACGATCGGCTGCAAGGGCAGAAAATCGCACGGCGTCGCCGGAGCACTGCAAAAGCGGGCGGGTTTTATGCCGGCCGAGGAGATGAAGCGCTTTGAGCCGCGGCCGCCGGACGGCGACACGTCATACGATCACGTCGCCGAGCTTTACGATGCGGCCTTCGTTGATATACGGGTGCGCCGAGATGAATGGAAATGGCTGAATGAGCACCTGCCGGCCGGGCCATTCGATATGCTGGACATCGGCTGCGGCAACGGTGCTCTGCTTTACGCTTTGCGCGGCCGCATCTCGTCGGGCCGCGGCGTTGATGAATCAGCTGCGATCATCGAACGCGCGAGGATCAAGAACGCGGATCAGCCGCACATCGCATTCGAGAAGATCAACGGGCCGCTGCTTCCCTTTCCCGATGATTCGTTCGACATCGTAACCTCGCTGATGTCGTTCCGCTATCTTGACTGGGACCCGCTGCTCGCCGAGATCAAACGCGTGGTGCGGCCCGGCGGCAAGTTCCTGGTGATCGATATGGTAACGGTGCCGCCGAAATTGCGCGAATATCCGCGGCTGCTTGCCGACAAGGTAAATGAGATACGCGGCCGCCGTGCGTCGCCCGAGTTCAATGCGGCGCTCGCCCGCCTCGTCTCGCATCCGGACTGGAAAAAGATGGTCGAGTACAACCCGATCCGCTCCGAACACGAGATGAAATGGTACCTCGAAAGCCGCTTTCCCGGCCGAAAGGTCGAGATCCTGAACATCGCGTGGCACTCGAGGATAATTGCCTTCGACAGCGGCCCGGTCGAGCGCGGCGTCGAGGCAAAGCTCACCTATCCGTAAATGAAAAGGCTCGGCATCATTGATTGGGGCATCGGCGGCGTCAGCATCTATAAGCTCGTAAAGGAGCGGCTCGGCGGCGTCGGCGTCACGTACTTTTCTGATACGGGTGCAACGCCGTACGGCAAGATGTCGCGCCGCGAGCTTGCCGCACGCCTCGACCGCGTCATCGAATTCCTAAAGGAAAAAGGAGTTACACACATCATCATAGGGTGCAATGCGGCAAGCACCGCGATCGGCGACCTCGGCGATCACGGCATGCCGGTTCTCGGCGTCATCGAACCCGCGGTCGCCTTTGCCGCACGCTTCAAACCCGAACGGCTCGGCCTTATCGGCGGAAGGCGAACGGTCGTCTCAGGCGTTTACAGACGGGCATTCGCGGAACGCGGCATCGCGGTACGGCAGCGGATCGCACAGCCGCTTTCCGCACTTATCGAGAGCGGCGATACTTCGTCAGATCCGCTCCGTGAGGCCGCTGCCAAGATCCTTTCGCCGCTGCGGAACTCGACGCACATCCTTCTCGCCTGCACACATTATCCCGCGGCATTGCCTGTTCTGCGTTCGTTGGTTTCGCCTTCAACGGCATTTATCGATCCGGCGGCAGAGGTCGTAAAGATCGCCGCACGCTGGAAGCTTTCCGATGGCAGCGACACCTTTTACACATCGGGCGATACGTCCGCAATGCGGCTCGCGGCCCGCAACGCCTTCGGCGTCTCAACATCAGGAGCAAAGCGCATCTCGCTCTGACAGCCTGCAAGAACTCAACACATTATCCGTTCATATAGCAGCGGGCGCAGTCCGGCCTGCAGGAGCAAGATAATGAAAAGGCTATTCTTACTAAGCACAATATTTACAATAGTTTCAGCAACTACGATGGCAATGGAGCTTCCCGGAGGTAAATGGCAGCTCGAAAGTTACAATTTCAGGAACAAGATGGCTTATCCGGTCGATCTGTCCTCGGTTACTCTCAACGTGAACGCCGAAGGCAAGCTCGGCGGCCGCTCAGGATGCAACATTTACGGCGGCGGCTACACTATAGAGGATGGCGTACTCAAAATCGGCGATGTTATCTCAACGATGATGGCATGCGATGATATGACCATGCAGTTCGAACGTGCTTATTTCGATACGCTAGCCGCTGTTTCGAACTTTGAAGAAGTAGAAGGCAGACTGACGCTGAGCAACCCAGCAACCTTGCAGTTTCTCAGGTTCACACGTGTAAAAGATAAAGATCGTAAAGACGAATGAAGCCGTCGGCCGTGACGCTCCTTACAAACACAGCACTCTCTGGCGGACGCCGTCACGCAGCGGCCGCATTGTTCTAAGCTCATTGCTAAAGCAGGGCTCAGTCTCTAAAATCTACACTCGTAGTGTCGGAAGCCATCCGGAAATATCACGAGGAAGATGCGATCGGCAAGACGTATGATCTAAAGATCACACGCCGCCTGCTAAAGTACTTGAAGCCTTACTGGGGCTATGCGGTGGCGGCGCTTCTCTGCACGCTGCTGACGAACATACTCATCAGCCTTCAGCCGTATTTTACAAAGATGGCTGTCGATGATTTCATCACGCCGCGCCGAACCGACGGCATCTGGTGGTTCGCGACAGCATTTTTCGGGGTTTTTCTATTCCGCTTTATCTCATCCTACGCACAAGAGATCCTGCTGAACAACGTCGGGCAGCGTGTGATGTACGACCTGCGGAGCGAGATATTCTCAAAGCTACAGCGGCAGGAGGTCGCGTATTATGACCAATATCCGGTCGGCCGCACAATGACGCGGCTTACGAGCGATGTTGACGCATTGAATGAGCTGTTCACATCAGGCGTGATCGATGTGCTCGGCGATATTGTCGTGATCTTTGCGATCATCGCGATAATGTTCGCGCTCGACTGGAAGCTCGCGGTAGTGTCGCTGATCACAGTGCCGCTGCTGTTTACGGCGACGAATTGGTTCCGTAAACGCGCGCGGCACGGCTTCGATCTCGTACGGACACGCAATGCAAAGCTCAACGCCTTTCTGCAGGAATACATCTCCGGAGCGCAGACCGTACAGCTTTTCAATGCGGAGAAGAAGGCCCTTTCCCGATTTCGTGATATCAACGACGAGTACCGCAACGCCAATATCGAGACCATTTTTTACTACGCCATCTTTTATCCGATGGTCGATCTTATCGGCGCCGTCGGCATCGCCATGGTGATCTTTGCCTTCGGTGCCGAGACGCTCAGCGGCTGGTCCGCGGCAGGTGCCGGGCTGACGGTCGGCGTGCTTGCATCGTTCATTCAATACTCGCTCCAGCTTTTTCAGCCGATACGCGACCTTTCGGATAAATTCAACGTCCTGCAGGCGGCGATCGTCGCCTCGCACAGGATCTTTATCCTGCTTGACCGCGATATCGAGATAACATCGCCCGAGAGGCCCGAAAAAATCGGCAAGGCTGCTGGCGAGATCGAATTTGAGAATGTATGGTTCGCCTACAAGGGCGAGGATTGGGTGCTCCGCGATGTCTCTTTCAAGGTGAGCGTAGGCGAGAGCGTCGCTTTGGTGGGGCACACCGGTTCGGGAAAGACGACGATCACAAATCTTGTGATGCGGTTCTATGATATCCAAAAAGGCCGCATCCTCGTGGACGGCATTGATGTGCGTGAATGGGATCTTGCAAGTCTGCGGTCGAATTTCGCGGTCGTCCTTCAGGATGTTTTTCTTTTCAGCGGCACGATCGAGAATAATATTCGCCTCAGCAACTCGTCGATCAGCACCGAACGAGTAGAGTGGGCGGCACGCGAAGTTCATGCCGACGACTTTATAAAACAACTGCCGGGCGGCTACGGCGATCAGGTGCGCGAACGCGGCGCCGGACTTTCGGTAGGGCAAAAGCAGCTGATCTCGTTCGCGCGTGCGCTTGCCTTTGACCCGACGATACTCATTTTGGATGAGGCAACGAGTTCGATCGACACCGAGACAGAGCAGCTCATCCAACAAGCCGTCGAGCGTGTTATGACCGGCAGAACGTCCATCGTCGTGGCACATCGCCTCTCGACAGTGCAAACCTGCGATCGGATAATGGTGATGCACCACGGTGAACTTCGCGAATCGGGAACGCATAACGAGCTGCTGGCGGCACGGGGCCTCTATTGGCGGCTTTATCAATTACAGTACTCCGACGAAAAGCTCCACATTTCGGCGGCACCTAACCCTGCCTAAGAATTAGGCGCAATCTTCTCATAACGGCTATAATACGCGTGATCGTGGAATTGACACCGGACATCCAGCAGCACATTGATGCCTTGACCGGCACTGCATTCGAGGTGTGTCATGCGGAGGCTCCGAACTTCGGCGTTACGCGCGGGCAGTTTGCTGCAAGCATTAGGCAAACGATCGCAAAATATCTCGTCAGATCATCAGAAGGCCCGCTCACAATAGCGGATATCGACGAGTTCTTTGCAAATCTCCAGAATGGCGACCTTTTTCTCGCTCTCGGATGCTCGGCCGGCAATGAGCGCGCGTGGTGGGAGTTCGACCAACAGCACCGGGCGTATATGGAACGCGTGGCAAGGCATCTGGCAAGCTCAGATCTCGACGCAACCGAAGTTGTTGATTCTGTTTATGTTGAGCTGTACGGCACACGCGTCGTTGACGGCCAGCGGATGTCAAAATTCGCCACGTACAGCGGTCGCGGCACGCTGCGCGGCTGGCTGCGGACCGTGATCTGGCACTCGATCGTCGATCTGCACAGAGCCGGGCATGATGAGGTCTCACTTGATGAAATGGTCGAAAGTGTCGGCGAAGGTGCTGCCCATTCGGCATTCGCACTCGAAAGCAGCGGCGAGAGTGCGGCTTTCGATGACCTTGTAAAAGAGCGCTACCGTGCAGTGACGGTTGCTTCGCTCGCCAAGGCCTTTTCATCACTTGATGCTCACGAAAAGCTGCTGCTCGCCTACTATCACGTTGACGGCCTCAAGCTTCGTGAGATCGCACGGTTGGCGGCAGAACCTTCATCGCCGCTGCGCGAGTGGTTCCAACGCCGCTCGCAAACGCGACAGACAGACCCTGCGGCACGTATTCACGAATCGACCGTAATGCGTTGGCTCGAAAAGAGTTACGCACGCGTCCTTTCGCAGTTTCGAGCGGAATTGAAAGGCGCACATGAGCTTTCTGAGGAGGAGATCGATATTTGCGTCGGCCTGGCGGGTGATGACCTTGCCGGCGGTGATATATCAACGCAGCTTGCAGTATGAAGGTTGAGCAGCCGCAGGAAATTATTATGCAAAAAGTTGCGGCGGAAGGCGTCTCTCATTCGGGAGGCCGGTAGCACAAAATGGCTAACGAAGAAAAAATAGCAGCGACGGATCGAAGGTTTCAGCGATTGCTGGAAGTCTTTCTGCTTGCAAATTCGTCCGACCGTTTTGCCGCTGACGAGCATCTCGATCAAGACACCCTCGCGGCTTTTGTCGAAGGCGGATTGACGCTCCGCGAGGCCGAGCCTGTCGTCGCGCATCTTGCGGATTGCGGATTTTGCAGGAACATCTCAGTCGAACTGATACGCCTCGACCTCGCATTTGCCGAAACATCGGCCGAGCCTGCAACGGTTCCTGAGGCCGCACCTGCCCGAATTTCGGAGGCGATCAGCCGCCTTTTCTCACGGCTCTTGGGCGGAACCGATGCCGCGGTCTTTGCTCATCAGGAGCACGATCCGGACGACAAGGACGAAGAAAAGGCCGACAACGATAAAGAAAACGATCGGTAGAGCGGAAATTGATATCAGCGACGAAAGCCGGCGGCCGGGTTCCGCCGGCTTTTTGCCGTATTGCGTCGATCCCCTTCGGACATCAAATTCTAATAGCAATAATGCGAATTTCGAATTATAATTTTCGATGAATATGCAGGACGAAGTCATAAGAACGGACAGGCAGGATTGTCCTTGGTCAAGAAAGGCCCTCTCTGTCGAACGCGTAGCGACCGCGAAACTGCCGACGAAGTTCGGCGAATTTTTTATCGCCGGTTATCGCTCGCTCAACAGCACAGAAGAGTTTGTCGTCCTATACAAGGGCGAAATGGACGCCGAAACGCCTACGCTGGTGCGCATTCACTCGCAATGCCTGACGGGCGATGTCTTCGGCTCGATCAAGTGCGACTGCGGGCCGCAGCTTCAAAGGACGCTTGAAATGATCAATGCAGAAGGGCGTGGTGCGGTGGTCTATCAGCAGCAGGAAGGCCGCGGGATCGGTATCTTGAACAAGATCAAGGCGTACGCCCTGCAGGATGAGGGCGCCGACACGGTCGAGGCGAACGAACGGCTCGGCCTCGGTGTCGATGAGCGTGAATATTTGCAGTGTGCAGAGATACTTTTCGACCTCGGGCTATGCAAGGTGAAGGTGATCTCCAATAACCCCGATAAATTGAAGGCCCTCGAATCCGCAGGGCTTCGTATAGTCGAGCGTGTGCCGATCGAGGTTCCCGCCGAACAGCCCGCGGCTCATTATCTTCGCGTAAAGAAAGAGAAAATGGGCCATTTACTAGAGTTTCAAGGCCTGAAATAGAGGCCGACAGGAGGAAAATATGTTCAGTTTTAAGATGCTGCGCCTCATCGGTGTCTCGGTGCTGGTCGTCGCCGGTGCTTCGTTCGCAATGGGCAGCACCATTGCCGGTACGGTCTATGATATGCATCGTAACGGCCTCGCCATGGTCGATGTCGAGCTTATGAACTCATACCATTCGATGATCGGACACACCATGACCGACGGGGTCGGGCGATATCAATTCGAAGGACTCGGCGACGGAGACTATTATGTACGCGTGCTCCCTTTCCGCTACGACTTTGACGAAGAAACGCAGATGGTGACCATAACCACCATTTCGCAGAATGCAAACAGGCCGGGATACACCTATCAAATGCTCGACTTTACGCTAAGCCCGCGCAAAGGTACGCTTGCTGAGGCCGAGGCCGAAGTGATAGTCGCGCAAGAGATACCGCCGGCGGCGAAGAAATCGTATGAAGCCGCGACCGGACTTGTCAAAAAGGGCAAGTTCAACGAAGCCATACCGGAGTTTGAAAAGGCTCTTGCTGTATTTCCCGAATACTTTCTCGCCAATAACGGACTTGCAACGATATATTACGACAAGAAGGATTATGAGCATGCGGCACCACTTCTGATGCGGGCTGTCCAAGCATACGAGAAGAGCGGCAAGACGCTCTATATGCTCGGCGTGTCGCTCACGAATTTGCATTATTATCCGGCGGCGATCATTGCTCTCAAGCAGGCGGCAGTTCTTGCCCCGGCATCGGGCGTGGTTTATCTGTATCTCGGGTCTGCGCAACGTATGCAGCGTGATTATAAGAATGCAGAGACCAACTTGCTCGAGGCCAAAAAACTGACCAAAGGGAATAACGTTGAGGTCTTTCGCGAGCTTACGGCTTTGTACAGCGAAACAAAGCAGTTCGAGAAGGCGGCCGACAGCCTTGAACAGATGATAAAGGTCGGCAATTTCGCCGATGCAGATCGTGCCAAAATGAAGGAGCAGATCAAACATTGGCGTTCACTGCCTAAGACGAATTGAGGCATCAGCTCAGTAAAATAGTATCGGCCGCCTGAAAATGGCGGCCTTTCATTTTGCCTTTCGAACGGTTCGCCGGACAGTCAGCTATCGGAACATATTCATTTGCCCGCACGGCTTTTCCACGGCTTTTCGCCCGGACCCGAAGAATAAAAAAGCCCGTCCGCGTTAAGCGGACGGGCAAAGTAACCTCTAAAGAATATCTTTAGAAGAAGAGGCGAATACCGAAGCGAACCTCACGAGGTGCGGTCCAGCCATTAGCGATCTTGTACGTATTGTACGTACGAGCGGTCGGATTGGCGTTAAGCCAGTTGTTGAAGTAACCGGTGAGTTCGCCGCTGCCGCTGAAGAGCACCTGCTGAATTGTATCGAAGTCGGTACAACGGCCTGCAGGGCATCCGCCGGAAGTAAGTACGCTGCCACTGATCGTGGAAGAAGTGATCGTACCTACCTTCGACGTCATCGACCTGCGGTCAAACAGGTTGATGATGTTGATGTACGGCTGAACCGTTACGCGGTTGTCACGGCCGAACTTATACCGGTGATCGATATTGAGGTCGGTCGAGTAGATGGGTGCGCTGCGGCCCAGGTCACCACGTCCGTAGATGTAGATCGGAGTGGTGCTGAAGATAAAGTTCGCCTGAGTCGAAAGCGGAGCACCCGACTGAGCTGTCGTGTAGAACGAGGCCGCCGTAGTGTTGGTCTTGCTCCATTCGAATTCATAGCCGCCGTATGCCTTGAAGACATGCGGACGATCGGTCGGAAGACGGCCGGCGTTCGACTTGCCTGACAGTGTATATTCAATGTAAGGCAGGTCAAAGTTACGGTCAACGTTCGGGCTGGTACGGCCACCTTCATCAGAGCTTGCAAGTCCGGAGTAGTTACCGAACAGGCGGCTCCAGGTGTAGCTGGCGTTAAAGAACCAGTGGTTCTCGAAACGCTTGTCGGCACGGATCTCGAGCGCATCGTAGCGGCGGACCGCCTTGGTGCACGGGAAGCCGAAGCCCTTAGCAGTGTCGCATGCGAGGCCTTCGCCCGGGTTTGCGATAATGTAAGCTTCGCTGCCTGTTGCAGTCAAGAGACCTGTATCCTCGACCGCATGATCGACCTGCTTGTGCGTAAAGCGGCCGCTGACGATCCAGTTACGGAAGAACTCATGCTGTGCACCGAAGGTGTATTCGCTCTGACGAGCGGCCTTCAGGTTAGGATCGACCGCACCACCGGCGAACAGGCCGAGGCCTCCGTTCGACGGTACGCGGAAGTCAACGTTACAGCTTGAGTATCCCGGCGGATAAATGGGAATACCGTCTCCGGCGCAGTTGCCGGCGATCGGATCAGGGTGACTGCCGAGGACGTTCGCGAAAGTGTACGCAGTGTAAAGCGTTCCGCGAGCCATCGTGATGTCAAAGAAGTCTCTGCGATAGAAGTCGCCGCCGAATGAACCGCGCGGCAGTTCATACTTAAAGCGGTCATAGAACCAACCGTAGTTCGCAAAGATCTTGGTCTTACCGTTGCCGAAGACGTCGAAAGCGACACCGAGACGCGGAGCGATCTTATCACCCCAGCCGAATTTGATACCGGGATTCGACGGATTGAAGCTGGGAACGTTCTCTGCATCAAAGCGGACGCCGAGGTTGAGCGTCAGGCGTTTTGCGATCGTCCAAGAATCCTGAACGAAGAGAGCATTGCTCGCGCTGCTTGCCTTGCCGCGTGTGGCAAAGCGCTGGAGGTAACCGCAGCCGACCGCATCGGGAAGGCTGATCGTGTAGCCAAGGTCAGCACAGTCGCGGCCGTAATAAAGGACCATTACACCGGTATCCCGGTAACCCTGATCGGTCTTGTTCGAGATATGGTTATACTGCCAGCCCCACTTGAAATTGTGGCGGCCGCCAAGGTCAACACCGACATACGAAGCATCCGCATCAACCAGCGTACGCCGTGAAACGTCATATGCGATCTGGAAGTTCGAAGGCATATTGCTGAAGTTCAATCCGCAGCCGGCCATTGCAGTCGTGATAAGCGTACCGCCCGGTGCCGTACCTGTGGAAGGTGCAAAGATACTTGCCGAGTGACAAATATAACGTGTCTGATTCGGAATGCCATACGAACCGAGCTTCTCATTCAAGAAGGTCTGCCCCGCATGGGCGTTGATGACGAAGCGCGAGGTCGGGGTCCATGTGATCTGGCCGTTGATACCGCTTGAGTTTGTACGGCCGCCCTGCGTCGCCATAAAGTCATTGGCACTGACCATGCCGCTCGGTAAGCTAACGGATGTCGGGTTCGTAAGGCCGTATGATGAATCGATGAACCTGCCCTTTACCGAGATCGGATTCCAAAGGTACGTTGCATAAGCACGAACCTTATTCGACGGCTGAGCGTCGATACGGAAGAAAGCTTCCTGCGTGGTCTGCTTTGCGCGGAAACGCTGGCTGCCTGTGTCAACACGCGTGTTGGGATTTGCACTTGTGTAGAAATGCGGATCCGTCGTGTAGTTGAACATCTGAGGCGCATAAACGGTCGAGAACCAAAGGCGATCCTTGACGATCGGGCCATTGATCTTTGCGACCGGATAGCTGGCCAAGCCGCCATCCTTCGTCATACGGAAGAGTTCATACTGGCCAACGCCGGTACCCCAGCGGTTGAGGATCGGGTTGAGACCGCCCTGGAAGCGCTGCGGCCTCCACGAGACGCCGAAGTTGCCGTGCCATTCGTTGTTTCCGCCCTGGGTAGCAACCGTAATAACACCGCCGGTAGCACCGCCGTATTCGGCCTCAAAACCATTCGACTTGATCTGAACCTCTTGGATCATTTCAAACGGAAGGTTGTTGTTGGAGTTCAGGACGCCGGTACGGAAGTTTGTAACTTCCTGTCCGTCGATGACCCAAACGTTCTCCGAACCCGACGCACCGTCGATCTGGAAGCCGCCTGCAAGGCCCTCACCGCGTACGTTCGGGGCCGCTTTGAGCAGCGACGTGAACGTCGTTCCTTTCGGAAGGGCGTTGAACAGGTTCTGCGTAAGGTTGGTCTGGATCTTCGAGTCGGTGGTGTCGATCGTCACGGCATCAGTGTCGCCCGTAACTGTAACGTCACCAACGTTACCGCCGCCTGCCTTAAGCGACAGGTTGATAGAGGCAGCCTGGTCAAGCGCTACGGTAACACCAACCGTTTCCGACTGGAAACCGTCCTTTGTCGTAGTAACGCTATAGTTGCCCGGCGGCACGTTCGGAATGATGAAGTAGCCCTGACCGTCGGTTGTAAGCGTACGGTTGTAGCCCGCCGTGGTACCAACACTCTTAACGGTGATCGTAACACCGGGAATGACGGCACCATTGGTGTCCTTCATCACACCTTCAATGCGACCGTAAACAGCCTGTCCAAAGGTCGAAGCGACCATGGCAAAGCTGAGAACGAGCACTGAAAAAATAAGCGTGATCTTGTTTCTCATTATTTACTCCTTGAAAGTAGTTTTCGTTGAAGACTAAAAGCCAATCGAGGCATTTATTCGAGGTAATTCAATGCAATTACAAAGCCACAACTTTGCGGAATTTGCAAAAACGCATAAGTCATTATTTCACAGCAATTTAGCTGACAGTAAGGTTTGTCTTTCTATTTACTCGGAATTGATTTTCTGCACAAAAATACGAGAATTCATATTTTTTTACGATCGAGCGCTTTTTTGGCCGCAGATCGCCAAAAAAGATGTCTCGCAAAAGCCGGATCCCGTGGGGCCACTCCATACAAATATTTGAACAATATCCGAAAACTCGGATTTATTCGTACCCATGAAACCCGATCTACGGAGACGAAAATGCCTTTAATATTAAGTCATATTGAAAAATTGGCGTAATCATCATTTTTCCTGATAGTTGGCGTCAAATTTGCGTAAAACTAACACAATAACGCCAGTTCACACTCTCTACGGGCGTTTCACGACCGTCTTTCAACATTCAATTAAGGAGGATTCAAATGGGAGATAAGCTGAAATTCATCACTTCGGTAATGCTCGTGTCCCTGCTGGCCGTCGCATACGCTTTTGGCCAAGTAACGACCGGCTCTATCGAAGGTGTCATTAAGGATCAGGCCGGTGCGGTTGTTCCCGGCGCATCAGTTACGGTAAAGGGTGCCGACGTCGGATTTAACCGAACCGTGGTATCTAATTCCAACGGTTTCTATCGTGTTGACCGTATTCCGGCAGGACGATACACAGTTACAGTTGCACCGATAAGCGGCTTTGCCGAAACGACCGCGGATGCAGTGGTCGTTGTCGAAAAGACCACAGCGGTCGAGATCACCTTGGGCATCACAAAATCTGTTGATGTTGAAGTTACCGGCGACCCGCTCGGCGTGGTCGTCGATGCAACGGACAGCAAGGTGCAGACAAACATCACCTCTGACCTTATCGAAAAGCTCCCGCTCGGAACAAGCTTTTCATCCGTTCTTAAACTTAACCCTGCAACCCGAGGCGAAGGGCTGATCGGCGGCTTCACCGTCGCCGGTGCGAGCAAGGCGGAAAACACTTTCAGTATCGACGGCCAGGACATCACGAACTTCCGGCACGGAACGCTTGATGATAATGATACCGGCGTTGACAGCGGGAACATCCCGAATGCTCTTATAAAAGAGGTTCAGATCAAAACCGGCGGCTTTGAAGCAGAACACGGCGGAGCCAGCGGCGGCGTTATTCAGGTCGTTACAAAATCAGGCACCGACCAGTTTCACGGCGAAGTGGGTGCGCAGTTCACTCCGTCCGGCCTTCAACTTGGCGGCAATTACAGCCGGCCGCTGAATACATACGATTACGGCAACGGCGCCCAAAGACTCTTTGCGCTCCCGCCGCCGGAAAAGGATAAGTATCTTGCCTTTGACCCGACGATCGCAGTTGGCGGCCCGATCGTAAAGCGCCATCTTTGGTTCTTTGGGATCTACTCGCCTCAACGCTACAAAGCAACGCGTGTGATCCATTACTACACGATCACGCCCGACGGCGAACTGATCCAAGATCCGAAGATCGGAACGCCCGGTTATCCGTCCACACCGACCGAGACCTACAAGGCGAAGCAAAGCTACGAGTACGCAATGGGCCGCTTCGACTACTCGCTGTTCAACAGCCTGAACGGCTTCACGTCATACCTGTGGAATCCGTTCAAGCAAGACGGCCTGTTCCCGTACGGTTCACAGGCGGTTGACGCGATCGAGCCTTATCAGGCCGGATATCCGTCCGGCCCTGAACTGTACGCCCTCAAAGGCGGCCGCAGCCCGTCGCTGGTATTCAATACCCAGATGACATGGGCACCGAAGAGCTGGTTCGCGCTCAACGGCCGTTACGGCTACAATTTCTTGAACAGCAAACCCGGCAGCTACGCGACCGGTGAAGGTATTCAATATCGCTGTGCAGGTTCGACAAATGCTCCGGCGTACCAGAGTGGAGCCGCAGGCTGCACCTACGGTTACCGCAGTCAATCGTCGATCGGCGGCATCGTCCGCGATGCGTCCAAACACAGCACGTTCAACCTCGATGCAAGTTTCTTCTTTCACGGATTCGGAAGGCATAACTTGAAGGCAGGTTATGAGTACGCTCAGATCAAGGCTGATATCCTCGAATCGTCCATCAACTATATTACGTTGTATTACGGACGTACTTCGCCAAATGCTCCGTGTCCGGGCGGCTCAGCCAACTGCGTCGGTTACGGCGTGGCGGTCATTTACGGCGAAGGAGCAAAAGGCTCGAACCGGACACAGGCACTGTTCGTGCAGGATAAATGGCAGATCGGCCGCTTGACGCTCAATCTGGGCGTCCGCAGCGAGACCGAGAACCTGCCGTCATTCTCGACCTTCTCATCGAACACAAATCCGATCAAGATCCCGTGGGGCAGAAAAACCGTACCAAGACTTGGTGCAGCCTACGACCTGTTCGGGAACGGCAAAACACGCATCTATGCAAGCTTCGGTATTTTCTCGGATCGAATGAAGTTCGAGATGCCGATCGGCTCGTTCGGCGGAGCGTACTATTATCAGGATTTCTTCCCGATGTTGGCCGCGAATCCGCTCTACTCATACTACACGCGTGCTTTGCTTTACGGCTCGTGGAATCCGTTCAAGAACGGCAATCCGTCAACGGCGGGCGGTATTTCGACTTGGCATCACAACTATCGTCCCGACTCGAGTATCGGCGGTTGTGCCGACTCGAGCGGCATTGACCCGACCGGAACCTGTTCGGACCTCGGCCTGACCGGAACCACATTGATCGGCGTAGATCCGAACCTGAAACCGTTCCAACAACGCGGCATTGCCGTTGGCTTCGAGACCGAGCTCTGGAAGGAATACGTTTTGGGTGTCCACTTCGATCGCCGCGATATCCTTCACACGGTCGATGATGTCGGCTATGGTCAGGACTCGTATTATACGATCGGCAACCCGGGTGAAGGGTTAGCGGCTGAACAGCTGCAGGAACTCGGATATCCTCCAGCTGCCAAACCGACACGCAAATATACCGCATTGCAGGTCGATATCACCAAGCGGTTCAGCCACAACTACTTCTTCAGTGCTAACTACACACTGAGCAGGTTGTGGGGCAACTACTCAGGCTTGGCGAATTCGGATTACTTCGACTCAGGATCGAATATGAACGGCGACTATGCCGGCCGCTCCGATCCGGGCGTCAACCGTTTCTATGACTGGTCAGTTGCCGGTTACAGCGCCCACGGCGGCCCCGACAGCGGACCTCTTGCAACCGATAGGACCCATGTATTCAAGGCATACGGCTCCTATGTATTTGATTGGTTCAAGAGTAAGACGAATGAGACCATGTTCTCGTTCTATCAGGTCATCCAGGGCGGAACCCCGCAGACGACCGCAGTAGATGTCCTGAACGGTTCGAATATGTATCTGGTCTTTACCAAACGTGGAGACATGGGACGCACTCCTGTGTATTCTCAGACCGATTTCAGCATGTCGCACACCTACAAACTAGGCCGTGACGGCAAGTACAAGATCACCGGCGACTTCACGATCGGCAATCTGTGGAATCAGCACGCGGTGACGGCACTCAACCCCCGACGCTGGATCCAGGACGGACCTAACGATCCGGGCCTTGGTACATTCGCTGACACGATCGCGTTTGAGAAGGCAATAGCAACGGGCGCGATGGGGCCTTTTTATGACGCCCTTGACACCTTCAATAATCCAAATACTGCGGATGGCTCGAATAGGAATATCCTGTATGGCCGCCCAAGCGCATATCAGGGCCGTCGCTCATTCCGCTTCGGATTCCGCTTCGTATTCTGATCTGCAACAAACTTGGCTTAATGCTTTTCGGGGCCGCCTTCGGGCGGCCTCTTTTTGTTTATGATGATATTGTCTGTAATAATTTTCCCATGTCTGAGCGCATTTACAGAGATTCTGTCCATAACATCATTCGCGTTCAGACCGGAACGCCGGAAGGTGAACTGATAGCAGAGCTGATCGACTCGGCAGAGTTTCAGCGTTTGCGGCGTATAAGGCAGCTCGGCCTTGCTTACTTTGCTTATCAATCAGCTGAACACTCGCGTTTTACACATTCGCTGGGGGCATTTCACCTTGCGACCCGCACACTGGACAGGCTGCGGCTAAAGTATGAGATCAGTGACGATGACCGCATTGCCGTAAGGGTCGCGGCCCTGCTTCACGATGTCGGGCACGGCGCCTTCTCGCACGTGATCGAGTCGATACTTGGTTTTCACCACGAAGAGTTCTCAATAAGCACCGTCCAAAGCACTGACACCGAGATCGGCAGGATCCTTGCGGATCATTCGGCGACGCTTGCGGCAGACATAGCTTCAATTTTGCGCGGCAGATTCCGGCGGCGCGCTCTCGCCCAGCTTGTTTCTTCACAGCTCGATGTCGATCGGATGGATTATCTGCTCCGCGACAGCCTGCTTACCGGTGCTAAGTACGGTATTTTCGATCTCGAATGGATAATCAAATCGCTTGAGATCAACGAACGGGATGATCACCTTTACATTTCCGGACCGGGCGTTTATGCCGTCGAAGACTATCTGCAAGCTCGCTATTATATGTTCCGGCAGGTGTATTTTCACCGAACTCTTCGTGCGGCCGAGTCGATGTTAAAGGCTCTCCTGCGACGCGCGATGATGCTTTACGGCGAGGGCGGCGACGTTTGGCTTTACGACGGAACGCCAATGGTCAAGATACTGCGGGGCGAGAGGCTATCACTTGCCGAGCACCTGTCGCTCGATGATACCGACATTCTCTTTTACATAAAACAATGGCGCGGCTCGAAGGACACGATACTCGCGGACCTTTCATCGCGTTTCCTCGATCGAAGGCTCTTTAAGGCATACGACCTTGATATGCCCGAGAATGATCGCACTTCGTTCATTGAAGGCGTGCGTAACGCCGCCGCCGCCCGCGGATTCGATCCGGAGTATTACGCGCTCGAAGATCAGGCAGCACATTCGCAATATCACTTCTATACGAGGGACACGTCGAACGTGAAAGATCTGATCTATGTCGAGCACGGCTTCTCGCGGCCGAGCATTCGAGAGATCTCGGAAGTAAGCGGTGCGGTACGCGGCCTGCAGGAAGGCTATTCCCTGCATCGGCTTTGTTTTCCCGCGGAACTCAAAGATGAGATCGAAGGCTTATATCACAACGCTTAGTGCCGCCGCTTGCGTCCTGGCAGCAGCTTTTTTCACCGCGCAGACCGCCGCGCAGACTTTCGCACTTCTTTCGGTTGACGGTGACAGCTTCGCAGCGGGACTTACAGACGAACTGCAAACGAAGGCCGAGGTGATCGATCGCGGCCTTGCGGAAACAGCATTCAAAGCCGTGAATGTCGCCGCACCCTACAATATGACGACCGCCGAAGGAATGATCGCAGGCAAGGCGATAGGCTGCGATATTCTTGTTCTTGTAAGGGCGAGAACAGAACGCCGAAATTCGTTCGAGCGCGGTGAGTATTTCGAATCGTGGGCGGCTGTCTATGTTGTCAGTGCCCGAAGCGGACAATTGATCGATTTCACGCTCCACTCCGCGGACGCCGAGACGGCAAACGCCGCGGCGGAAGCATTGACATCACGGATACCTGCGGCTGCGGCAAAGGTGATCGCAGCCGCGCGGTCAGCCGCCGCAAATGAGCGGAATAACGGCCAAATTCCCGAAATGGAAGAGCCGCCGGCGGTCGGAAGCCCTGCCGGCAAGGGCTTTACGCCGCCTGCTCCATACAAGCGTATCAAGCCGCAGACCACGCAGCTTGCCTATCTTTACGATATCGCCGCGACGGTGGATGCGGAGGTCGATCTCGACGCCGGCGGCAACGTGCTGAAGGTACGGATAAAACGCTGGGCCGGATTCGGCCTCGACGAGGCGGTCAGCGCCGCGATCGTCGAAATGAACTGGAGGCCCGCGATGCGCGGCGGCAAGGCGTTGCCAATGCGATTTTTGCTTCGTTACAATTTCAAGAGATCTTAAGCTTCATGCGTAACTTTCGAGCAGCGGTCAGGCTTGTCCGATTCTTTTTCTCGACCTTCGGCAACTACGGCGTCCTGCTGGCGGCATCGCCTTTCGTCAGCGATAGGCTCCGATTTCGCCGACGGATTTTCGCCCGCTGGACACAGGCGTTCGCCCGCATCACGGGAATGAAGCTTGTCGTCAACGGAAAGCCGCCCGAGCCGCCGTTCTTTCTGGTCGCCAACCATCTCGGCTACGTTGATATCGCGGCTTTGCGGATCGCTGTGGAAGGCGTTTTTGTCGCGAAAGCCGAGATACGCTCGTGGCCGTTCGTCGGCAGGATAGTCGCGTCGATCGGAACCGTTTTTATTGATCGGCAGAACCGACGCGACATTCCCCGTGCCGGATCCGAAATTATCGAACGCCTCGACGAAGGCGAAGGCGTAATAGTCTTTCCCGAAGGGACAAGTACAAAGGGCGAAGCGGTGATAGCATTTAATTCCTCATTCCTTCAATTCGCTGCCGCCAGACATATTCCCGTGTCGTATGCAGCGATCACGTACCTTATGCCCGGCGGACGACTTAGTGCAAATCAAGCCATCTGCTGGTGGGAGGATATCGGGTTTTTCGCGCATCTTTGGAGGCTTCTGAAAGAAAAGGAGTACACCGCAGTCGTAACATTCGGTGATGCACCTATCGAAAATTCGAACCGCAAAGAACTCGCAAAACAACTGCATGACCGCGTAACTTCCATATTTACGCCCGTTTTGTGAACTGTGGACTTTCGTTTACACTCTACTTTCGACAATCAGACAGATCAGGAGCAAAAATGCGTAATAATTTCTCGAGATGGGTGTTTACACTGCTTATAGTCACGTCGATCTATTCGACCGCGCTTGCCCAGAGCGCCGGCCTTTCTCTGAACAATATGGACAGGACGGCCGACGCCTGCGACGACTTTTTTCAATTCACGAACGGTACTTGGGTCAAGAATACGCAGGTGCCGCCCTCGGAAGCCCGCTGGGGTGTTTTCAATATCCTTGGCGATCAGAATACGGACGTTCTTAAGCAGATACTCGAAAAGGCATCTGCAACTGATGCCCCAAAGGGTTCGAACATGCAGCTTATAGGCGATTTTTACTCGTCTTGCATAGATGAGGCCCGTATCGAAAAAGAAGGCATAAAGCCCATAAAGCCGTTCCTTAAGAGCATTGAAAGGATAAAGACGGCTGAGGACGTTAAGAAGAACATCGCCGAGCTTCACAATAGCGGCATCCCTGCGATATTCGGATTTGGCGTCGGAACCGATCTCAAGAATTCCAATCAAGTGCTTGCCTCGGCCGGCCAAGGCGGCCTTTCGCTCCCGAATACTGACTACTATACAAAGACCGATCCGAAGTCCGTCGAGGTGCGTGCCAAATTCGCAGAGTATATGGAACAGATGTTCAAGATGCTTGGCGACACCGCGGCTGAAGCAAAAGCGAATGCCGATGTCGTCCTGAAGCTGCAGACGCGGCTTGCCGCCGCCTCGCTGTCGCCGGTCGAACGCCGTGACCCGAACAAGAGCTACAACAAGATCACCGTTGCGGAGGCCTCAAAAGTAACACCGAATTTCGATTGGACACGCTATTTCGCCGAACGCGGCACACCGGCCATTACAGAAATGAACCTCGCACCGACGAAGTTCTTTTCCGAAGTGAACACTATGCTGTCCGATGTTCCCGTCGCCGAGTGGCAGACCTACCTGCGTTGGATGACGGTGAACTCGTCTGCATCAATGCTGCCGAAGCGTTTCCGCGATGCGAGCTTCGATTTCTTCAACCGATATCTCAACGGCCAGAAGGAGCAGCAGCCGCGCTGGAAAACCTGCGTCCGAAATACTGACGGCGTGCTCGGCGAAGCCCTCGGGATGGAGTACGCAAAGCTGAAATTCACGCCTGAGCAAAAAGCTCGTATGAATGTGCTGATCGACAACCTCTTGGCCGCGATGAAGGATCGTATAAACGGCCTTTCGTGGATGAGCGGCGAGACAAAGACGCAGGCGCTCGCCAAGCTTGCGACGTTCAAGCGAAAGATCGGCTATCCTGATGTGCTTCGCGGCTATGCGGGCCTCGAGATCAAGCGAAAGTCCTACGCCGGCAACCTTCGTGCATCGAGTCGATTTCAGATCAAACGAAATTTCGACGACCTGGGCAAGCCTCGCGACAAGAACCGTATGTTCATGACGCCGCCTACGGTCAACGCTTCGTATAACCCGACGAACAACGATATCACGTTCCCGGCCGGCATCCTTCAGCCGCCGTTCTTTAATTTCAACGCGGACGACGCCATCAATTATGGGGCTATCGGCGCCGTGATCGGCCACGAGATCTCGCACGGGTTCGACGATTCCGGCAGCCGCTTTGACGGCGACGGCAATCTCAAGATGTGGTGGACGCCGGAGGATCGAAAGAACTTTGACGAACGTGCGGCGTGCGTTGTTGAACAGTTCAACGGCTACGAAGTACAGCCCGGCCTGTTCGTTAACGGAAAGCTTACTCTCGGCGAAAATATCGGCGACTTTGCAGGGCTGACCATCGCACACGCCGCGTATGAGAAGTCACTCGAAGGCAAGCCGAAACCCGCCGATATCGACGGCTTTACGAATGAACAACGTTTCTTTTTAGGCTGGGCACAGGTATGGGCGGCAAAGGCCACGCCTGAGTTTGAACGCTCACAGGTTCTGGGCGACCCTCACTCCGCCGCAAAATGGCGTGTCAACGGCCCTATGTCTAATATGCCTGAATTTGCGAAGGCGTGGGGCTGTAAAGAAGGGCAGAAAATGGTTCGCAAAGATGCGTGCCTGATCTGGTAGTAAAACTGCCTTTGCCGAAAAAGAAGGATGCCGTGCCGGAAGACTCTCCGGCACGGCATTTTTAGTTCGCTTTTGAAGGCTGGGTTCGAATCAGATCTCGTCGTCATCTCCGACATCGAGTCTTGAGGCCTCATCAAGTTCTAATTCAGCTTCATCAACATCCATATCGTCCATATCCATTTCTTCCTCATAATCATCAGCTTCGACACCCGGGATATCCATCATCGGCGGCAATTCGAGGCCGCCGCGGATCTCGGGCATTTCGTCGAACTCATCCTGCTGCTTCTGATTCTCGGTCCGGTCGAACGCCACCTTCACGTTGCGGTAGTATTTCATACCTGTGCCGGCAGGAATGAGCCGTCCCATTATGACGTTCTCCTTAAGGCCGCGCAGATAATCGATACGGCCGGAGATGGCAGCCTCGGTCAGTACGCGGGTCGTCTCTTGGAACGATGCCGCCGAGATGAATGAGTCGGTCGAGAGCGATGCCTTGGTGATACCGAGCAGCAGCGGTTCGCCAACTGACGTCCTTCCGCCTTCTTCGGCAACACGCCGATTCTCATCTTCATAGCGGAATCGGTCAACCTGTTCTTCCATAAGGAAGTCCGTGTCGCCGACATCCTTGATCTTCACCCAGCGAAGCATCTGGCGGACGATGACCTCGATGTGCTTATCATCGATGTTCACGCCCTGCAGCCGATAGACCTCTTGGATCTCGTTCACGATGTAGTTCTGCAAGGCTCCTGTTCCGAGTACGCGAAGAATATCGTGCGGATTGAGCGGGCCGTCCATCAGCGGTTCACCCGCACGGACATGATCGCCTTCCTGCACGTTGATGTGTGTACCGCGCGGAATGTCGTATTCCTTCTCGGTGCCGTCATCGCCGCGAACGATAAGCTTTCGCTTACCCTTGGATATCGGGCCGAACTCGACAAAGCCGTCGATCTCCGACATAACCGCCGTCTCCGCAGGCCGGCGAGCTTCGAACAGCTCGACGACACGCGGCAAGCCGCCGACGATGTCCTTGGTCTTGGTCGTCTCACGCGGGATCTTCGCGATAATGTCGCCTGCCTTGACCTCAGCGCCGTCATCGACATGGAGGTTGGCACGGATCGGCATTTGATAGGTCTTCTGCACCTTGTTGCCGACACGGATCTCGAGACGCGGCTGACTCTTCTCATCCGAGTCCTTAACGACAAGCCGCTTTTGGCCGGTAACCTTATCGATCTCTTCTTCGACCGTTTTGCCCTCCTTCAGATCCTGATACTTGACCGTGCCGGAGATCTCGGAAAGGATGGCGAAGGTGAACGGATCCCACGTTACAAGCACGTCATCTTCCTTGACCTTTTGGCCGTCCTTGACGTGGATCTGCGCACCGTAAACGATCGTATAGCGAGCGGTTTCACGTCCGCGGTCGTCGAGCAGTGCGATCTCAGACTGGCGGCGAAGGCTGACGAACTCGCCTTTTCGGTTCTTAATGACCTTCATATCGCCGAGGAACTTTACGGTGCCGTCCGTCGATGCGACGTGCTTCGTTTCCTGCTCAAGCCGTGCGGTACCGCCAACGTGGAACGTACGCATCGTAAGCTGTGTGCCGGGCTCGCCGATAGACTGTGCAGCGATGACGCCGACCGCTTCGCCGATCTCAACAGTATTGCCTGTTGCAAGGTTACGCCCGTAACATTTAACGCAAACGCCGCGACGCGATTCACAGGTTAGTGCCGATCGGATGCGTACCTTCTGCAGGCCTGAAAGATGTATCGCCGCACCGAGGTCCTCATCGATCTCCTGATTTGCCTTGACGATAATGGTTCCGTCAACCGGATCGAAAATATCGTCGAGCGACGTCGTACCTACAATGCGGTCACGCAGTGACTCGACCTCTTCACCGTTGCGGATAATGGCTTCATTCCATACGCCTTTGACGGTTCCGCAGTCTTCTTCTGACACGATCACGTCCTGTGCAACGTCAACCAAGCGCCGCGTCAAGTAACCTGAGTCGGCAGTCTTGAGAGCGGTATCCGCGAGGCCTTTTCGAGCACCGTGCGTTGAGATGAAGTATTGCAGAACGTCGAGGCCTTCACGGAAATTCGCAAGGATCGGGTTCTCAATGATCTCACCTGACGGCTTTGCCATAAGGCCGCGCATACCGGCGAGCTGTCTGATCTGAGCCTCAGAACCTCGTGCACCGGAATCGGCCATGACAAGGATCGGATTGAGTTCGTTCCGCTCCGCTTCACGGTCGTGCATGGCCTTGAACATCTCTTTCGCGACGCGGTCGGTAACATCCGACCAGATCGCCGTTACCTTATTCGTGCGTTCAAGATTGGTCATTGTCGCTTCTTCATATTGTTTTTGAAGCTTATCGACCTCCTTGCGAGCCTCCTCAATGATCGCCTTCTTGCTGGGCGGCGTTACCATATCGTCAACGCCGATCGACATTCCCGAACGCGTCGCGTAGAGGAAGCCCATTGTCTTTAGGTCGTCAAGGAGCGACACGGTCTGCTCGTGTCCGAGCCGCAAATGGCTGAACGTTACGAGCGACTGCAGGCCCTTTTTCTTTAGTGTGCCGTTGACGAACGGCAGCCCGTCACGCGTAAGGCGTTCGTTGAATATCGCACGTCCTGCGGTCGTCTCAATGATGACATCGACATTCTCGCGGACATTTGCACGCATCACGTCCTGGCTGTTGTGCTCGGTCGCAAGGTCGATCAGCTCGCCGCGCCAGCGCAGTTTGATCTTCGACTGGGTCTCAATGACGCCTGCATCGAGTGCCAGCAGGATGTCCTCGATCGAGCTGAAGACCTTGCCCTCGCCTCTGAGTTTGTCGCGTCCGAGCGTAAGGTAATAGCAGCCGAGGACGATATCCTGCGACGGAACAGTGATAGGCTGGCCGCTCGCAGGCGATAAAAGGTTGTTCGAAGCAAGCATAAGAACACTGGCTTCGATCTGTGCCTCCGGCGACAACGGGATGTGTACGGCCATTTGATCGCCGTCAAAGTCAGCGTTGAATGCCGTACAGACAAGCGGATGGATCTTGATCGCTTTACCCTCGACCAGAACCGGTTCGAATGCCTGAATACCGAGTCGGTGAAGCGTCGGCGCGCGGTTAAGCAGCACCGGATGCTCGCTGATGACGCGTTCGAGAATATCCCAAACGACAGGCTCCTGTCGCTCCACCATTTCGCGCGCCTGCTTGATCGTTGCGGCATGGCCGTCCTTTTCAAGCTTGTTGTAAATAAAGGGCTTGAAGAGTTCAAGAGCCATCTTCTTAGGCAAGCCGCATTGGTGCAGTTTAAGCTCCGGCCCGACCACGATCACCGAGCGGCCCGAATAATCCACACGTTTTCCGAGCAGATTCTGGCGGAAGCGGCCCTGCTTTCCTTTAAGCGTTCCCGAAAGCGATTTGAGCGGACGGTTATTCGCTCCGCGCAATACGCGGCCGCGTCGGCCGTTGTCGAACAAAGCATCCACGGCTTCCTGCAGCATACGCTTCTCGTTACGGACGATGACCTCAGGAGCACGCAGTTCGATAAGCTTCTTCAAGCGGTTGTTGCGATTGATGACACGGCGGTAAAGGTCATTCAAGTCGCTCGTTGCAAAGCGGCCGCCGTCGAGCGGCACGAGCGGGCGAAGCTCGGGCGGGATCACGGGTATGACATCCAAGATCATCCATTCGGGATTGTTGCCCGATCGAAGGAACGAGTTCGCCACCTTCAAACGCTTGCTGTACTTGAGCTTCTTCTGCTGCGAGGTCTCCTCACGCATCTTTTGGCGGAGGTCATCGACAAGCTCTTCGATATTGATCATGCGGAGCAGATCCTTTATCGCCTCGGCACCCATCTTTGCGACGAACTGATTCGGATGATCGCGCATCAATTCGCGATAACGCTCATCCGACAACAGATCCTTTTGATTGAGGTCAGGCACATCGCCTTCATCTACGACGATGTATGTCTCAAAGTAGAGTATCTTCTCGAGGTCGCGCAGCGTAATGTCGAGTAGGTGTCCGATACGCGACGGCAGGCCCTTGAAGAACCATACGTGAGAACAAGGCGAAGCCAGTTCGATATGGCCAAGGCGTTCGCGGCGCACCTTTGATTGTGTTACCTCGACACCGCATTTATCACAGACGACGCCGCGGTGCTTCATCCGCTTGTACTTTCCGCAAAGACATTCCCAATCCGATACGGGACCGAAAATGCGTGCACAGAACAGACCGTCACGCTCGGGCTTGAATGTGCGGTAGTTGATCGTCTCCGGCTTTGTCACCTCACCGTGCGACCACGAACGTATCTTTTCGGGCGACGCGAGCGAGATGCGGATTGCCTCGTAATTTGCGGTCAACTGTGTTTTGTTATCGTTATTAAATCGAAACATAAATTTATGAGTTCGTAGCGTATATAGAGTTTGAAGAGTTCATAGAGTTTGTCTGGCCCTCTATGAACTCTATGAACTCAATGGACTAATCAACGCCGACCAGAGCGTCAACACCCGCGACTGCTTCTTCAGGGTCGATGTCCTCTTCCTGAATAAGTTCGACATCGAGGCAGAGTGACTGCAATTCACGCACGAGCACGTTGAACGATTCGGGTATGCCCGGCTCGAAATTCGACACGCCCTTAACGATCGTCTCGTATATCTTCGAGCGGCCCGCGACATCGTCGGACTTGCAGGTAAGCAGCTCTTGAAGGATGTGAGCGGCACCGTAAGCTTCGAGTGCCCAAACCTCCATTTCGCCGAAACGCTGTCCGCCGAACTGTGCCTTACCGCCGAGCGGCTGCTGCGTAATGAGCGAGTACGGGCCGATCGAGCGTGCATGTATCTTGTCATCAACAAGGTGCGAAAGCTTGAGCATATAGATATAACCAACGGTTACTTTCTGCTCGAACTGCTCGCCTGTCAGGCCGTCGTAAAGCCTCGTTTTGCCCGACGGGCCGACCGAATTCGGCAGGTCAAGCTCGTCAAAACGATGGTTCGCCTTGCCTATGTACTCCTTGATCTCCGCCTCGGTAGCACCATCGAAGACCGGCGTCGCAAAGTGAAGCCCAAGCACGCGTGCGGCCCATCCGAGATGTGTTTCAAGGATCTGGCCGACGTTCATACGCGATGGCACACCGAGCGGATTGAGCACGATCTCCACCGGTGTTCCGTCCGGCAGGTACGGCATATCCTCTTCGGGAAGGATGCGTGCGATAACGCCCTTATTGCCGTGGCGTCCGGCCATCTTGTCGCCGACCGAAAGCTTACGTTTCATCGCAACAAAGACCTTCACCATCTTGATCACGCCCGGAGGCAATTCATCACCCTGCTTGAGCTTGGTGACCTTTTCATCATAGATATCGCGAAGGATGCTGATCTGACGCTCGGTGCGGTTCTCGTAATCTTTGACCTCTGCGGCAAGATCGAGCGAACCGGAAGCCACGTCCGCCTTTCGGAGCAATTTCGTCTCGAGGCTCTTTAGTGTCTCGCGATCAAGGACCGACCCTTTCTTGAGGACGAGTTCCTTGCCGTTCATCAGATCCTTTGTCAGCTTGCGGCCCTCGAACAGTTCATAGATGCGCTCATCACGCTGCTCTTCGAGGATGCGGATCTCATCATCGAGATCGCGATGGTGCGATTGCTCTTCCATCTCCTCGATGGCCAGCGAACGCTCATCCTTATCTTGGCCCTTACGCGTAAAGATCTGTACGTCAACTACCGTCCCGTCAATGCCCGGAGGGCATGTCAGCGAAGCGTCCTTGACGTCGCCCGCCTTTTCACCGAAGATCGCCCGCAAGAGTTTTTCTTCAGCGGTCAGTTGTGTCTCGCCCTTCGGTGTTACCTTACCGACGAGAACCGAGCCGGGCTTGACCTGTGCACCGATGCGGATGATGCCGCTTTCATCGAGATCGCGGAGCATATTCTCACCGATATTCGGGATGTCACGCGTGATCTCTTCAGGGCCCAGCTTCGTATCACGCGCCTCGATCTCAAGCTCTTCGATATGGATCGACGTGTAGTAATCATCCTTGACGAGCTTTTCGGAGACGAGGATCGCGTCCTCAAAGTTGTAGCCCCGCCACGGCATGAACGCAACGAGCACGTTGCGGCCCAATGCGAGTTCACCGCGGTCGGTACACGGCCCGTCCGCGATGACCTGTCCCTTCCGGACACGCTCGCCGACAGCGACGATCGGACGCTGATTGATGCAGGTGTTCTGATTAGAACGCTTGAATTTTACCAGTGAATAGATGTCCGCCGTAACCTCGCGCGAGATCGTGCCGTCAACATGATGATCGGCCTTTACGATAATGCGTTCCGAATCGACATAATCGACGACGCCGTTACGTTTTGCGATAACCACCGCACCCGAATCGCGAGCCGTCACCTTCTCCATTCCAGTGCCGACATAGGGCGACTCGGCACGAAGTAGCGGTACGGACTGACGCTGCATGTTCGAACCCATAAGGGCACGGTTCGCGTCGTCATTCTCGAGGAACGGGATCAGCGACGCTGCCACCGAAACAAGCTGCTTCGGTGAAACGTCCATATATTGAATGTCAGCACGGTCAGCGGTAATAAATTCGCCCTTTTGCCGTGCGGCGTTACGTTCATTGACGAGATATCCCTTGGCATCAAGCTCGATATTCGCCTGGCCGATGATATATTTATCTTCTTCCCAAGCCGTCAGATAGAACGGCCACGGTTCGAATTCAGCCTGTTTGCCGCCCGCGCGTGCGACCTTTTTATTCGCCGCTTCGACCCCTTCCAGCGGCACATGATCGCCGGGCTTATACTTTGTTTCGCCGCCGTTATGCACCTTGACGTATTCGACCACGCGGCCATCCTCGACCTTGCGGTAGGGCGACTCGATAAAGCCGAATTCATTGATCCGAGCAAAGCACGAAAGCGATGAGATGAGGCCGATATTCGGGCCTTCCGGCGTTTCGATAGGACAGATGCGGCCGTAGTGCGTCGGATGAACGTCGCGAACCTCAAAGCCCGCCCGCTCACGCGAGAGGCCGCCCGGACCCAATGCCGAAAGGCGGCGCTTGTGCGTGATCTCGCTAAGCGGATTCGTCTGATCCATGAACTGCGACAACTGCGACGAGCCGAAGAATTCGCGAACCGCCGCCGTTACCGGCTTTGCGTTCACAAGGTCGCGCGGCATTGTTGTGTGCATATCCTGCTGGATCGACATCTTCTCCTTGATCGCTCGTTCCATACGTTCGAGGCCGATGCGGAACTGATTTTCGAGCAGCTCACCGACCGCACGGACACGGCGATTCCCCAGATGATCGATATCGTCAGGCGTATAATTCTCGCTGTCCTTCTTCATTCGAAGCAGGTAATTGATGACATCGATAAAGTCATTTGGCGCAAGCAGCGGATCGGTCAGGCGATCGTGATCGGGCCTGCCCATTTTGATATTGAACTTCAAACGGCCGACGCGCGACAGATCGAACCGCCGTGCATCAAAGAACATGCTCTCAAGCAGCCTGTATGCCGTCGGAACGGTCGGCGGATCGCCCGGGCGCATCTTGCGATATATCTCGAGCAGTGCATCGACGGGTTTTGAGATCGCATCTTTCTTCAAGGTCGCTGAAATTACTTCGCCGATGATGTCGCGGCTCGGGAAGAACACTCGGAAATCCGTCACACCCTCGTCTGTAAGCTGCATCAGCGTGGCGGCGGTTATCTCGGTATTCGCCTCGACAATGATCTCGCCCGTCTCGGTATTGACGATATCCGCAAGGGAGAACGCTCCTTCAAGCGCTGCCGTGGTCACTTTGACCTGCTTGATCTTCATACGGCGAAGATCGCTCAAGGCGGACTTTGTCACCTTGCTGTTCTTACGCGTTACATCTTCCTTACCGTCTTTGATGCTCTCATCGGCGTTCATACCGATGAGATGGGTACCGCCCTCCGGCTTGACCAAAACGGCGAAAGAGCCTTTTTCCACCTTTACGTCATCGACCGTATAGAAAAGCTCAAGTATCTTGTCATCGGTGAATTCCGCACTTTTGACCACCTCTTCAAGTATGCTGTCAGAGACGGTCTTCATATCGATCTGCGGGTTCAGCCAAAAGCCCAGAGCACGCAGGAACACCGTGGCAATGATCTTGCGTTTGCCGAGACGGGCGTGCAAAAGGCCCTTCTGATCGTATTCGAACTCGACCCACGAGCCGCGATACGGAATGATCTTTGATAGGAACTCGTCGCGCTCGCCCTTGAAGAAAACGCCCGGCGAGCGGTGAAGCTGCGAAACGATGACACGCTCTGTACCGTTAATGACAAAGGTGCCGTTCTCCGTCATCAGCGGTATCTCGCCAAAGAACACATCCTCTTCCTTGATATCGCGAACGCTCGAAACGCCCGTTTCCGGGTCCTTGTCGTAAACAGTAAGGCGGATCTTTACCTTGAGCGGAACGCTGTACGACATACCGCGCTCCTGACATTCCTGCTGGTCATGCTTGTGCTTTAAACCCACAGGCTCGCCGCAGTTGCCGCACAGCGTCGGGCGAACAGCGTTGAAAGTGCCGCAGTTCTTACAAAGAACTTCAGCAGGGTTGAACGGATCGACCTTTATCTTTGCCGAGCAATTCTTACAGTTCGCACGTAAGTATTGCAGGCCTTCGAGGTTTCCGCATTTGCATTGCCAGTTGCCGATCTGATACTCGACATATTCGAGCGTCGCCGTCTCACGAAAGTCCGACACCGGAAAGATCGACGAGAAGACCGACTGCAAGCCTATGTGATCTCGCTCCTCGGGAATAAGATCCATTTGAAGGAATCGGTTGTACGACTCGCGTTGGACCTCGATAAGGTTGGGGATCTGCGCCGATGTGTAGATCTTCGAGAAGTCCACACGCTCAGGCGACTGGCTTGTGCGCTTACCGGCGCCGTTCTGGCTGCTTTGAAGAGGATTTTTGATCATACGAGTAGATAGCGGGTAAATAAGAACCTATTGATTTTTCAAAGCGATGTTGCTACGATTCTCATGAGCAACGCTCGCAAAAAGTTTTCAAGAAAAGACGGCAAATGCGGTCGAGGGTAAAGTTCGCCCTGACCGCTTTTCAGCAGTGATCGCCGTTATTTTAATTGTTCGAGCGTGCCTAGCCGGGACACCAACTCTCCACTTGTGAGCGGCGCTGCCGCCGCTTTAGAAAAGAATCGAACGCCGAAAGGTCCGGGATTCGACTCGGGACACTTCCATTCTCGCCACAAAGGCCCGTCCAAGGTGCCAATATTGCGAAATTGTCAGTTTAACAGAGCTTTTAGCAACAATCAAGGCGGGAAGGCATCGCAACGACACCCTCCCGCCGCTGATGCTATTTAAGCTCGACCGTAGCGCCCGCTTCGGTAAGCTTTGCCTTGATGTCTTCTGCTTCAGCCTTCGAAGCTCCTTCCTTGATCGCTTTCGGCGCACCGTCAACAAGGTCTTTAGCTTCCTTAAGCCCGAGGCCTGCAACGACCTCACGGACGACCTTGATAACAGCGATCTTATTGCTGCCCGCTCCGGCAAGGATCACGTCGAACGAATCCTTCTCTTCCGCCGCGGCCGCACCGCCGTCACCCGCACCTGCTGCGGCCACCATTACAGGTGCCGCCGCCGCTGCGGCCGAAACTCCGAACACTTCTTCAAGTTCCTTGACAAGCTCCGACGCCTCAAGAAGCGACATTGCTTTCAAATACTCGACTACATCATCTTTTGTAACTGCCATGATCTATATCTATCTCCTATTTAGGGTTCTCATTAACGGCCGCCGTGTGCGGCCTTTGTTTTGCCGTCAGAACCCGGGGACAACGAGGATCAGGTTGCATCTCCTTCCGCTCATTGCCCAAAGCCTATCGACCTGACAAATCGATCGGCCCGTTTTACCTTGGCACGGCCTTTTGCCCCGCAGCACTGTGCTGCGGAACGAAAATTATTACTCTGCCTTCTCTTCCGCAGCCGGTGCTTCTGCTGTTTCCTCAGCAGGCTCTGCCGGCGCTTCCGTCTCCGCGGCCGGTGCCGCTTCGTCAGCAGCAGGAGCCGCCTCAGCCGAAGGGGCCTCCTCAACAGGCGCCGCCTCCGAAGGCGGGGCCGCTGCAACGCGGTCTTCCTTTTCGCCGATCTGCTTGATGACGACCGCGAGGTCGCGCGGAACGGCGTTTATGACCGTAACGATGCGCTGAGCCTGTGCATTGAGCACGTAGAGGAGCTTCGAGATAAGCTCTTCTTTTGAAGGCAGGCTTGCGATGGTCTTAAGCTGCTCGAAGTCAACAAGGCTTCCGTCAACAACACCTGTTTTGAAGGTGTAAACGTTGGCGTTGTCCTTCATGAACTTCGCGATCGCCTTTGAAAGCACGACCGGATCGTTCTCGGTCCATGCAATAGCGGTAACACCGGTAAAGGCCTCGCTTGCTTGTTCAAACTTTGTTCCCTTGACCGCTATGCGGGCAAGCGTATTCTTGACGACCTGGTACTTCGCCCCTGCTTCACGCAGGCTGCTGCGGAACTCCTGATCCTTCGAAACGGTCAGCCCTGTAAAGCTGATGACCATCGCGGACTTGGAATTCTGCAATGACTCAGTGAGGGCGGCCAGATCTTTTGCTTTTGTCTCTCTTGATTTCATTTTCTTGATCGAGCCCTTACTTGCAGTGCGGGCTGCTGACACTCCTCACTAAACGTATGCCAATTCATCGAGCAGGACGCCCGGGCTCATCGTCGCCGCCAAGTTGATCTTTTTCAGATAGCGGCCTTTCGCGGTTGTCGGCTTTGCCTTCATCACCGCTCCGATAAGGGCACGCGTGTTCTCCTGCAGCTTTGCCGCATCGAACGAAAGCTTGCCCACCGGCGAGTGAATAACGCCGGTCTTATCGACGCGGTATTCGACCTTACCTGCCTTTGTCTCTTCGACGGCCGTCTTCACGTCCATCGTAACGGTTCCTGTTTTCGGGTTCGGCATCAGCCCTCGAGGACCGAGGAGTTTGCCCAACTGGCCGACCTTGCCCATCATATCGGGCGTTGCGATCAGCGCGTCAAAATCGAGCCAGCCGCCTTTGATCTTTTCGACGATATCATCGCCGCCGACAAAATCCGCTCCGGCATCTTCCGCCTCTTTGACCTTATCGCCCTGAGCAACGACCACGACCTTTTTGGCCGCGCCGCCCAAACCGTGCGGCAGAACGATGGTGCCGCGCACGAGCTGATCCGCTTTTCGCGGGTCAACGCCGAGCCACATCGTCAGTTCCACTGTTTCGTCGAATTTTGCGAAGGCGATCTCTTTGAGTTTACCGATCGCTTCGTCGAGCGTGTGCTTTTTGCCCGCCTCGATCTTTTCAAGCGCGGACAAGTATTTCTTGCCTCTTTTCATTTTTACCTCCAGGTACAAGCGAATCGCCTGTGCGATTCTCCCTAATTTTTTGAATAACGAACGCATCGAGCGCACGCGATTCAAAATTTGCTATTCCACGGTCAGGCCCATCGATTTGGCCGTGCCCTCGATCGTCCGCATCGCCGCTTCGAGATTCGTGGTATTGAGATCCTGCATTTTCTTCTTTGCGATCTCCTCGATCTGAGCCTTGCTTATCGTTCCGACCTTTTCGCGGTTCGGCTTGCCCGAGCCTTTTGCGATGCCTGCGGCCTTGCGAAGCAGGTCGCCCGCGGGCGGCGTCTTTGTCTCAAACGTGAACGAGCGGTCGGCATAGACCGTAATGACGACCGGAATTTTCATATCCGGATCGTCATTCTGCGTTTTGGCATTGAATGCCTTGCAGAACTCCATGATGTTGACGCCGTGCTGACCGAGCGCCGGCCCGATGGGCGGTGCCGGATTGGCCTTACCGGCCGGTATCTGCAGCTTAATGTAACCTTCTATCTTCTTTGCCATTTCTTTCGATTAACGATCCCGCAGAGTGTGCGAGAATGTCCTCATATATCTATTCTTCTTCTGCGAACGTAACCTTCTCGACCTCAAGAAAGCTCAGTTCATAAGGCGTCGAACGGCCAAAGATCGTTATCGAAACCTTCAGCACAGACTTATCCTCATTGACCTCTTCGACCTTGCCGGTGAAGCTCGCAAAAGGTCCTGATTTGATCCGAACGACCTCGCCGACCGTGTACGTGAACTTCGGCTTCGGCTTCTCGACCGCTTCTTCAATGTTCCTCAAGATCTGGTCTATCTCTTCCTGAGCGAGCGGTGTCGGCTGTTTGCCGCCAAGGAAGCCCGTAACTTTCGGCGTCGATTTGATCGCGTGGAACACATTGTCGGGGATCTTTCCCTTCTCGTCGCAATCAATTTCAACAAGCACGTAACCGGGATACATCAGCGGCTCGGTAATATGCTCCTTGCCGGAGCGCATCTCGACGACGGGTTTTTTAGGCAAAAGGATCCCGGTGATCTGCTCGCCGAGTTCCATATCGCGGATCCTCGCCGAAAGGCTCTCGACCACCTTGTTCTCATGCCCCGAATATGTGTGGATAAAAAACCACTGCTTCATTTCAAACACCCTTGTACTAGATGCCCGCGATCTGGTTGATCAGCCACGTCAGGCCCTCAAGCAAATAGGCCCACACATGATCGACGAGAAAGAGATAAAGCCCGAAGAACAGAACACTGATGATAACGATTATCGTCGTGCTCTGGACATCACTCGACGAAGGGAACGTTGTCTTGTCGAGTTCGGCCCTTGTCTTATGTATAAAATCGCCGATCCCTTCCTTTTGCTTGCCCTCGGCTGAAGACGCGACTGCTTCTGACACTTCTCTTTCTCCTACAACTAGCTGGCAGGGGTACCAGGACTCGAACCCGGACCTAAGGTTTTGGAGACCTCCATGCTAACCATTGACACCATACCCCTTCAAAAAACCAGACACGAGCATTGAGACGAGAGATCGTTTTCGATTCTTGTCTCGGGCCTCCTGCCTGCGGTCTATTTATTTTCGCGGTGCAGCGTGTGGCAGCGGCAACGTCGGCAGAACTTTTTGAACTCGAGCCTGTTCGGCGTGTTCTTTTTGTTCTTTGTCGTGACGTAGTTGCGCTCTTTGCACTCGGTACACTGCAAAATGATATTATCTCTCGGCATAGAACTACTCGCTCAATACAATTCTTCAGCTTTTGGTCATGAGTGACGCCCTGTTTTTGGTGCGTCACTCACAACTCATCACCATCAACTACTCGACGATCTCCGAAACGGTTCCCGCTCCGACCGTGCGGCCGCCTTCGCGGATC
>WBZO01000249.1_pt1 | contig 130153 bp, 103 predicted proteins | sample 5204261 | NCBI WGS metagenome assembly WBZO01 (sample SAMN12412400, study PRJNA552823) | activated sludge metagenome | isolation source: activated sludge from anammox sidestream of wastewater treatment plant... | place: USA: North Carolina | collected 2017-09 | reverse complement strand
ATGTTTATGTTTTTGTTTGAATTGTAAATATACAACATAATGCTCACATATTATTAATATTCAACTAAATATAAATATAATATATTGTTAATTTACTGCGTTGAAAATACGTCGAACTCACGTTAAAGTAAATATTAGGTTATCTTAGCAATCAACAGGCTCTAAGATACATAATTCAAGGCCATTGACCTTACCATATAATCAACCCCTCTGATTTTAAAGTGAATCTATGTGTTCTAATCATAAAAGCATTATTAGCGTGTTATTTGACTTAAATTATTCATCAACGGTTTCAGTGCAAAATCCTTTATCTCCCGGTTATAGATATTCAACTGTTTTCCAAATAACTTGTCAATACATTTTCTTTATACAACAACCTCCTATGTATGGTTTCTACAATGATTCATATTATAATGGAAACAATGCCTTCATCAGTAGTCTTAAAACTCGATTTGGATTTTCCTAAAAGTATTTAATTTTAACAGCTAAAAAGTCTCTTTTCAAAATAAATTAACGCATTAAGTAGTACCATTACCCCTAACCGAGAATAGTTTCATATATATTTTTCATATATATAAAAAAATTAAATAATACAGCTATTTTCCGTGTTTTATCAGGCTTCTAGCCAATTTTGCTACAGAATGAATAAAGTGCATTATCGGCATAAAGTCGAAAACATTTTTAAATAATTATAATATAAAAAAAGCAAATATGAACTATTTGAGGAGATGATGCACGCCACAAAAAAGTGGATTTATCCTCCTGATTTTAGATAGATCTAACTTACAATAATGCTCTAAATATATCCTCCAATTGTAATTCTCTTGTTAATCTGATAAGAAGACTGTAACTGACAAATAACCGTGCATTTATTCTTGTGGTCTTTATTGAGAAGAGCCTAAAACAATGCTCCAAATGACTGATCAAATATATGCTACACATCACACATCCTCTGTTTCAACTTCAATTTCATCACTATTCCTCATATATATTACATCCTTCTAAAAATTCCGCAATACTCAAAATCGTTTGTGGTATTTAGTCTTACACAACTGATAAAATGTATTAAAATTGAGACTGTATTGACCTTTTTATGTAGCTTTGCATTTTCACATACTCAATTGGTCAAAATCAACGTTATACTCATGAAAATGATACCTTTCTTGAATAAATATTCTATCATCTGGGGGCTTGTATTACTGCCGTTTTTGATGACTGGCCAAGCTGAAATTACCGTAAATACGTCTGCTTCCATCGATAAAATGATGGATTATTTCATCACCAATGGCAAAAGCACTGAAAATATCACCGCATGGAGAGTGCAACTCATCACGACAGATGATAGGCGCAATATGGAGCAGAATATGGCCTTATTTAAATCCATGTATCCGGGTGTCAATATTGACTGGAAGCATATATCTCCTTACTATCAGGTGAGAGTAGGATACTTCGAGACCCGGAACAAGCTAATGCCTTTTTTACTGGAATTGAAGAAGACCTTTCCGGCTGCAACACCGGTATATGACAGTGTCAGCAAACGAGCCTTAGTCAACAATTAATGCCCCGATGTCCAGAAGGAATCCATCACTCAATAACCAAAAATCTTTAGACTGGACTACCCTTACCGTATTCATCAGTCTAATACTTATCGGATGGTTTATGGTTTTTTCCACCATGTATAACGAAAAAAATCCGTATGCCTTTCTGGATATCACTACACCTATCGGTGCACAATCACTATGGGTAGCTATTTCCCTTTTATTGTTTATCATCACGCTCACACTCGACTGGAAGTTCTGGAATGTGCTTGCCTTTCCTATTTACGGCATTACCGTGTTATTCCTCATCCTTGTTCTCATCTTTGGTAAAGAAATCAATGGTGCAAAAGCATGGTTTTCATTTGGGTTCTTCTCTTTCCAGCCGGCTGAATGGGCAAAATTTGGAACCGCTCTTGCACTAGCCAGCTATCTAAGTTTTTTCAAAACATCGGTAACCAACAGCAATGTATTTATCACCTCTCTGTCTATATTTCTAGGACCTGCACTATTAATATTATTACAACCTGACCTAGGTTCAGCATTAGTGTTTTTATCGTTTTTCATCCTGCTTTATCGACAAGGGATGTCTCCTACCATCATCATTATAGGATTTGCCCTAGCTGCAATATTTATCTTATCTTTAATTTACGGGCCATTACTGGTGACTTCTTTTCTACTATTCACCGGTGCGACTATTATGATATTTAATCAGGAATCTACCCGCAATGCCCTGATTTATACCCTTAGTCTGCTAGCAATAATGATATTTCTTCTGATTCAAGATGAAGACTTTTGGGTGATTATACCGGCTATTATCGGGTTTTTAATCTTTTTTGTCATCCATTTTTTAAAAAGAAAGTTCAAAATCATATCTTTTGTAACACCGGTTATTATCGTAGCTTCCTTGTTTGCTTATGGGGCCAGCTTTGTATTTGATCATGTGCTGAAACCACACCAGCAAGATAGGGTCAATGTCTGGCTCAGACCTGAAAAATGTGATCCTCGGGGTTCTTTGTACAATATACTCCAGTCTAAAATGGCTATTGGTTCCGGTGGATTCACCGGCAAAGGTTTCTTGCAAGGTGAGATGACAAAGCTCAATTATGTACCAGAGCAATCCACCGACTTCATCTTTACCACCATCGGTGAAGAGCAGGGTTTTATAGGCAGCGTAGGTGTGATTGTGCTGTTTGCTATCTTATTATTCCGGTTTATTTCTATCGCTGAGCGAGCTAATCTTGAATTTATCCGCAACTACGGATATGGGGTTGCAGGAATATTTCTAGTACACTTCATATTTAATATAGGCATGACAATGGGATTGCTGCCTGTAGTCGGGATTCCACTACCTTTTATAAGTAAAGGAGGTTCGTCATTGGTGGCATTTACGGTAATGACAGGAGTTTTACTTAAAATGGATATGGCGAGATTCAGATCAAACTAAAAGGCAATTATGACTTTCGATATAGAGCACAAAGATCCAGCTTCATCAGCACGTGCAGGCACCATAGCAACTGCACACGGTCTAATTCAGACGCCCATATTTATGCCTGTAGGTACTCAAGGCACGGTCAAAGGCGTCCATCAGCACGAATTGCATGATACAGTACGGGCACAAATCATCCTCGGCAACACCTATCATCTCTACCTTAGACCCGGCACCGATATTTTAAAGAAAGCCGGAGGTCTGCACCAGTTTATCAACTGGAACAAACCGATATTGACTGATTCAGGAGGCTATCAGGTCTATTCACTCAAAGGTATGCGCAAAATCACAGAAGAAGGCGTTAAGTTTCAGTCACATATTGATGGTTCTCGCCATTTCTTCAGTCCTGAAAATGTAGTGGATATACAGCGTATCATCGGGGCAGATATTATGATGGCATTTGATGAGTGTACACCTTTTCCATGTGATTATAAATATGCCCAACAATCGATGCATATGACACATCGATGGCTCAAAAGATGCATTGAAAGAAAAAACACAACGGAGCCGGTCTATGGATATCATCAGACGCTGGCACCCATCGTACAAGGTAGTACTTATGCCGATCTTAGAAAAGAATCGGCTGAATATATTGCAGCTCAGCATCAGGAAATGAATGCCATCGGCGGATTGTCCGTCGGCGAGCCTCATGAAGTGATGTATGAGATGACTGATCTAGTCTGTAGTATATTACCTAAAGACAAGCCAAGATACCTGATGGGTGTAGGTCTTCCTGAAAATATATTGGAAAGTATCGCACTAGGTGTGGACATGATGGACTGCGTCTTGCCTTCAAGAAATGCCCGCCATGGTATTCTATACACTAAGGAAGGACTCATCAACATCAAAAATGCCAAATGGCAAGATGATTTTAGTCCAATCGATATAGAAAGTACGGCATCTACCAGCCAGATTCATACGAAAGCCTACTTGAGACATCTATTTAAAGTAGAAGAACTGCTGGCTGCACAAATAGCCACATTACATAACCTTAGCTTTTTTATATGGCTAGTTGAAGAAAGCCGACGCAAAATCATAGAAGGTACTTTCACTGATTGGAAAAACAATATGGTCAAATCAGTAAGCCGGCGGTTATGATAAAGATTCTGGATAGGTATATTATAAAAAAATACCTCAGCACTTTCTTTTTCACGATGTTGCTGATTACTATGATTGCCATTACAATCGATTACTTTGAGCGTGTTGATAAGTTTATGAATTCAGGCTTATCTGCCAGTGTCATCACTAAAGACTATTACCTACATTTTATACCATGGATCAATGGTCTGCTTTGGCCGCTATTTGCTTTGTTAGCTGTGATTTTTTTCACATCCAGGATGGCTAAAAACTCTGAAATCATAAGTATCCTTAGTGCAAAAGTCAGTTACGGTAGATTCATCCGCCCATATATGATTGGAGCAGGTATCCTGGCCATCTTACTTTGGATAGGTAATAATTACGTTATTCCTAAAAGTAACCGACTAAAAAATGAGTTTGAAAGCAAGTACATCCGTTCGAGTGCAAAAACGACACTTGATCACAACATTCATTTCTGGCTTTCGCCCAATGAGAAAGTGTTTATCAGAAGTTATTCAAGCTACGACAGTGCAGGAACGACATTCCGACTAGAAAAATTTAAAGGCAATGAATTAGTGTATCTGCTTAAAGCAAATAGGATCAACTATATAATTGAAAAGAAAAAATGGAGACTAAACAACTATGAAATCCGGACTTTTAACGGTGATAAGGAGACACTCGTTATTCATAATAATACTTCATTTGACACGACATTTAACTTCTTACCCGAAGACTTCACTCGTTATACCAAGCAAATGGAAATGATGAACACGACGGATCTGAAAGCGTTTCTTAAATACGAACAGGATAAGGGGCTCGACTCAGGCAAAAAATATAAAATAGAACTTTACCGCCGAACAGCTGATCCATTCACTATCTTTATATTGACACTCATCGGTGTATCTGTAGCCTCACGCAAAGTAAGAGGTGGTATGGGTTTTCACCTTGCTGCTGGCGTCATCATCGGTGCCATTTTTGTGATTTTATCCAAATTTTCTGTTACCTTCAGTACCAACCTATCACTGCCACCCTTGATAGGCGTTTGGATACCTAATATTTTTTTTACATTAGTGGCCATCTTCTTAATTAAAACAGCACAGAAATAAGACTAAATGAAATAATACAATCGGTATTTCAAATGTCTAATAGCTTTGGTCATGCACTTATGCCAATGCCTAATTTTTCTAACCTCGACCTTATAAAACTAGGTCTGCTTTATAAAAGCTCCGAGCCCTATACCTATTCTGAATTACTCCCCAAAACCACTAAGTTTTATGTGAATCCGGAAGTTATTACTGATAAACAATTTACTCCATATTATGATTATAAATATATATGGCAAGAATTTTGCTGACATTTTAAATATAAATGGTCACAAATTCCATTTTAGAACGTTATATTATATACCATAAAGCATATCAATTATACATCATGAAAATTCTAACCGTCTGCCTTGGCAATATATGCCGATCCCCCATAGCACAGGGTATTCTGGAAGCAAAAATTAAAGAGCACGGCCTCGGTGACTGGGAAGTGGACTCCGCCGGAACTTCAGGCTGGCATAGTGGAGAGCACCCAGATAAGCGAGCCATTCAGGTTTGTAAAAAGAATGGTATCGATATTAGCCGTCAGGTATCCAGAAAAATCACATCAGAAGATCTGGATTATTACGATTTGATCCTTGTTATGGACACTTCTAATTATCGGGATGTTTTGGCCCTTTGTAATAATAAGGAACAAGTAAAGAAGATACATCTGGCCATGAATTATGTATTTCCGGATCGAAACGTTGCCGTTCCTGACCCGTATTATGATAACCGCTTTGACGAAGTCTTCAGCATGCTGGATGATGCAATGGAGAGACTGGTCACTGCTGAGTCACTGGTGATATAGCCATCAACTAAAGAGATACACAATATCTTCTCGAGTGAGACTCTTGAAAAATGCTGAATCCTCTTGAATAATTTCGCGCGTGAGTGCTAGCTTCCGCTCTTGCAACTTGACGATTTTTTCTTCGACTGAATCTTTACATATCATTCTATAGGCAAAAATTTTATGGGTCTGACCAATACGATGTGCCCTATCTATAGCTTGCTGTTCAACCGCAGGATTCCACCATGGATCCACGATATATACATAGTCAGCAGCAGTAAGGTTGAGTCCGACACCTCCTGCTTTCAGCGATATCAGAAAAACTTTTATTTCTTTGTTGTTTTGAAAGAATTCAACCTGCTTTTTGCGATCAGCCGCCGGAGTGCTACCATCCAAATAACAGTATTGAATACCCATTCCATCTAATTCCTTGCGGATTAATGCCAGCATTTCAGTAAACTGAGAGAATACCAGCATTTTATGGTCACCCATATTCTCTTCAATTTCGCGTACCAATTCCTTAATTTTAATACCCTTGGTGGGTTTTATTTCTGAGTCCTTAATAAGACGAGGATCATCACATATTTGTCGTAATCTAAGCAGACCTTCTAGTATATATATTCCCGACTTTGACATACCTTCTTTATCTATCTTCTGCAATACAGAGTTACGGTAAAAATCACGATATTCGTCATAAACCGATTTCTGCTGTTTGTCCATCTGACACCAAAGGATGGTCTCTGTCTTATCAGGCAAATCCATCTCTACTTCGCCTTTTGTACGACGTAAAATAAATGGTTTAATCAAATTTCTCAGATATAAACCGGTGTCCTTGTCTCCATTTTTGTCAATAGGATTAGCAAATTCTGTCCTGAAAAACTCTCTTGCACCGAGCATTCCCGGGTTGAGAAAATTAAACTGAGCATAAATGTCGTATGTATTATTTTGAAGTGGCGTTCCACTCAGTATAAATCTATTGCGGGCTTTGAGCAACTGAACTGCTTTGGTAGAGATTGCATCCGGATTTTTGATTGCCTGACTTTCATCTAAAATTACATATTCCCACTCATACTTCATGAGTCGTTCAATTTCATTTCTAATCACACCATAAGTTGAAATTATGATGTCATTTTCTTCATAATATGTATCGTCAATCACCCTATCTGATCCATAAAAGATATGAAATTTCAAATCCGGCGCAAATTTTTTGAGTTCATTTTCCCAGTTAAATATCAATGACGTAGGACACACGATCAAGCTTGTGGGATGATTGTACTTTTGCTTGACATAAGCCAGAAAGGTGATCGCTTGCAAAGTCTTACCAAGTCCCATATCATCCGCTAAACACCCACCCCAAGAAATCTCATCCAGTACTTGCATCCATTGATATCCGGTATGCTGATACGGTCTAAGTTCTGCTCTAATCGTTTCTGGTATGGGTTCAGGTTTAATGTCTTTCAGGTGCAACAATTTTTGCTTTTTTTCATTAATCTCGTCAATAACTTCCTGATTGTCTATTTCATTAAAGAGCATTTCGACGATATTAAATTGCCTTTTATTAATTCTCAGGCCTTCTTTATCTTCAATTGAAAACTTGAATAGGTTACTATACCTAGTAATCCATTCTTCAGGCAAAATACCAAAAGAGCCATCTCCTAACACTATAAAATTTTGACCACTCAATATAGCCTTTCGAATATCCCTTAACGACACTTCCATATCGCCCCAACTAACTTTCACATGAATATCAAACCAGTCAATACCACTACTGATATTCATGTCCCATTTAGGTGTTGCAGTATTGTATTTAAATTGTTTGAGGTTGTCAATACCTTCCAGGCGTATATCTTTTGACATCACATTCCTCGCAAAGTCTATAAACCAGTTTTTCTTCATCACCTCATCAAATGGTAGTGTGAAAAATGGCTGAAAGCGCTGATTACTGAAATGTGAATGGCGCGACTTGATAAACTCTATAAAATCTTTTTCCTCATACTGATCTCTCAAAAGTAGATACTTTATGCCCTCTTCTTGTATATAATGCTGAGCATCATCTCGCATATCAAGCTCCAGATGGCCATATCCGAATTTGGGCTCTATAATCAGCATGTTTTTAGCCTCTCTTAGATATACTACAGGCGACATGGCATACTCTCTGGTAGTATAGGATAAGGAAGCTGGAAGATGAATACCATAATGACTGACCAGAGGGTGCAAGAGTTCCTTCACTACTATATCTTCATACTTAACCGAAAAAATGAGTTTACCCGAAGGCATTTCATTCATCAATTCGATGAAATGATTATTTTTATTGAGATATAGTATTCCATTACTTAAGATAAGTTTACCTCCATAAATCTGTTTACTTTCGCCACTGTTGATCACTATATTATTATCAATATCTCTGAACACTGACTCGATAATGATAAACTTGTCGGTTTTATCTACCTTCAAATCAGCATAGACATAATCTTCTGCCAGCTTGACGTCTTCTAAATTGCTTGCTGCAAAATGATTATTGCCTACCATCACTTTAAGTCCATCCCATGCAGCTAAAAAGGACCAATGTTCTTCAATTTTATCATAAAAATACCGGAGATATTGATTTCTCGAGGATTCAGAAACGTTAGAACTGAAGTAGCTGAATGACCCCGAGTGATAATTCATAGAAATTTTTTCTCCAAATCTGAGAAAACTAAAATCCATTAAAACTTCCAGTTTATCTGAATCAAGTACGTGGAGCAGATGAAGGTTTTCTTCTTTGCCTATCAATACTTTTGTCAATTTTAAATTACCCTTTGCACCCGGCTCTGATTTATAGGCTTCCAGTTTTACAGGTGCATTGGTAAATATGTCGTCTGTCAGATGAAAATATACACCTATGTTATAATGGTCATCTTTATATTTGCTTTTTCTAATCTTTGTCGCATCCTCTTTTATCAAAGATTTTAATCTGCCAAGATGCCTTGTACTGACAAATTGAGCAGGAACTTTAGATAGGATTAATCTGTTACCATAATCATTGTCAAATGTAAATTCCTTTGCCTCGGGATCATCTACCGTTATACCATATTCTTCTAATAATCTGTTTTTTTCATTATCAATATTGATGTATTTCACAAAAAAATCCCGACCATGATTTCTCATCAGATAGTAGAGCGTTTCTACTGCATGATGACACAATTGTGATGGAATAACCTCTCCACAACTACATGTAATCAACATATCGGCATTTTCATTCACTCGAATTTGCACTTGATTTTGTTGATGCCTATACTCACGCATCATGTCTATACCATCTTTGTACTCTTTTAATTTTTTGAACGATTTACCAACTTTTAAATTTACATTCAGTTTCGGATAAATTTGAAACAACTTATTTGTTGTCAGTGCCCTTACATTTTTTATTAGAAATGGGCCGTCAGCTGCTACCTTTTCTGTGATTTGACCGATTGAATCGGTTGTCAGTGATGTATTAGGTGGTACAGCATCTAAAAGGTGCTCTGATCGTTTCAAAAGTTCTTGCTGGATAACATCCAATGCTTCATCCTTTAATTTTCTTTCCTTTCTTTGCAGACTCTTGATCATCGAATGAATGACACGAGCAGTATGAATACACTTGTCATCGATAGCAAATGAATTACAGTCGCACTGAATCCCAATTGAATTATTGACCTTTTTTACTAGCACTGAGTGATGGCCATCACCATCATCCACTAGGAAAGTAAGGTATTGCCCTAATAATCGTCTGGGATGTACGAGGTTGTCCAATCTCGGATATCCAGAGAAAGGAACCACATATTTGTCCTGCATTTGCATCAACTCTTCCAGCTCAAAAGCATCGGGAATTTCTATCGGTACACTCAATTTACCTATTTTTAAAATTCGGCCAAACTACAAAAATTGAAATTATCTCAAAGAAATTATAGTTTTTTCTAATTTATTTAATTCATTTTGATTGATTTTTGAATATCCACTGCGTTGGCTTAGTATTTCACCGAGGTATTCTTGCTCTGTTTGACCTGGAGTTGGTATCCAGATGGCTTTCAAATTCAAATGATGTACATCCATCACTGTACTGTAACCTGAACGAGATATCAATAATTTAGCCCTATTCAATACATTGGCCATTGTTTCTCCTGTCATGATGTCTATCACTTGAATATGGTTTGCACCAAAGTCATTTTGATTTGTGTCCACACCTCTGACAAATACAATAGACTGATCCCTCATCTTGACTAGTACAGTGAGTAATTTTGACTCCAGTATGGTTCTCTGTGGCTCTGGGCCGGACAAAACGACCAGGATATCAATGTCTTTATCGATCTCCTTCTTTTCAATCCTGGTTAAAGGTCCTATATAGACAGCATTATCCATTGCTCCGGATGATAATGCCGGACAAAGAGCCTTTTTTCCATCGTAATCTGGAATGATACAAATATCAAACTGCCTAATAAAATATCTATGTATCGATGTGGCGAGATAAGAAATAAAGCGATTTGGATGTAATATTTTCCATTGATGTGTCATGTAAATATTGCGCGAAAGCGAAGATCGAAACATCAACCTATTATCCGATAAAATAACAGTAGCATTATACTTTTTAACTAATTGTTCTGCCTTCTTTTTTTCCTGGTTTATTGCTCGGAGTATGCCTATTGAAGACACTGCTATATTAGCTACAATACTGTTGTATTTATATTGAATTCCATAAGCAGGCAACCTTTCACATGCCAGATCAGGAAACTCCTTCTGAAGTAGTTGAAGCGCATCACCATCAGAAGCGATGATGATTTTTTTGCAACACTTAGTCAACCACTTAATCACCGGTATGCATCGAGAGGCATGACCCAAACCCCAGTTCAAAGGAGCGATAATGACGATATCATTCTCGTTAAAAAGCGGTGATAACCTGTCTATATTCAGTGATGACAATCCCATGACGGGATAAATTTATGGTATTACTATGAAAGTCGGATCTCATCATCTGATTCATCATAAAACTTATATTCATATAGATGATAATTAGGTTCAGCTTTGAGTGTGATCCATTTTTTATATTTCCACATCCACTTCATGTGCAGGCTTGGAAAACCTGATTTCAAAAAGGCATACACATATTGATTACAACAAAGTTTGACCTTGCTCTTTGGACGAGACTGATAGATATAACTTAAATCTCTCTCCATATCATCAACAATCAGGATGGAAGGATTAACTTTACCTGAGCCCAGACACGTCGGACAAACTTCTGAGGTATCAATATTGACTTCTGGTCGTGTACGCTGGCGAGTGATCTGCATCAAACCAAACTTACTCAAAGGTAAAACTGTATGCTGAGCACGATCATTGGCCATAAACTCCCGCATTTTATTATACAGACTCGTTTTGTTCTCTGAAGTCCGCATATCAATAAAGTCGATGATGATCAACCCACCGAGATCCCTAAGTCTAAGTTGTCTGGCTATCTCTTCAGCTGCTTCTAGATTGACAGAAATGGCTGCTTCTTCCTGGTCTTTTTTTACCATTTTTGGGCCGCTATTCACATCTATAACATGCATCGCTTCTGTATGCTCAATGATCACATAGGCACCACTCGACATGGTAGATGTCTTACCAAAAGAGGCTTTGATCTGTCGATTGATATCATAGTGGTCAAAAATATGCCTATTGCCTTTATACTGAGTTAGGATTTTTACTTTGTCCGGTGCTATACCCTGCAGATATTCTCTAATGGATAAATACATCTCTTTATTATCAATGATAATTTTATTGAAGTTATCATTGAGAATGTCACGTAGCAAACTCGAGGTTTTATCAATCTCGCTCAGTATTTTCTGCGGAGATTTGGCTTGCTTCAATTGTTCGAAGATGGTATTCCATTTAGCCTCCAGTTCCTTAATATCATTATGCAGATCAGCGACTTTTTTGCCTTCAGCTGCTGTCCTTACAATCACCCCAAAATTTTTGGGTTTAATACTATCCACAAGCACTTTTAGCCGTTTTCTTTCATCATTAGTGCCGATTTTTTTTGAAACAGCAACAATATTAGAAAATGGAGTCAGTACAACATATCTTCCGGGTAGTGTCAATTCACAACTTAATCGAGGTCCTTTGGTCGAAATCGGTTCTTTGAGGACTTGCACCAGAACCATATCGTTTTTCTTAAAAACCTGATCGATTTTCCCAGTCTTTGGATTATCAGGTTCGAGTGTAAATCCATCTAATAGTTTATGCTGATAAGAACCATTGATTACTGCATTAGTGTATTTAATCAGCGATTTAATTTGTGGCCCTAAGTCAGTATAGTGCAAAAAAGCATCTTTTCTATGGCCAATATCCATAAAACCAGCATTAAGTCCCGGCATCAGTTTCTTGGCACTGGCGAGAAATATATCCCCAACCGAAGAACTACTATTGGTCTTCTGACTATGGACTTCTACAAGTTTCATATCCTCCAGCAATGCAATTTCTACTTCTGAAGGAGATGTTTTAATAACTAATTCCTTTTCCAAAACAAAATTTTGTTCATTTACAAATGAATGAATCCAAACACAACGAATTAGTAATGTAGTCTGAGAGTACTATAAAATCAGATGATAAAAATACTGATCATACAGCACCTATATATCAACCCCTTACCGGGAATATACTCAGCTCTTGCAGCAGTACAATACAACATTTCACTTGATTATATATTGTCGATGATGTACAGCATAGACCATCTGAGCACATCTTAAAATAGGAAGGAAAAGTGAATAAGTATGGTTAGTTTCTATATTAGTTTTTACAAAATCACACGTGCTATCTTGCTCAATTATGTGGTTGTGTCCTCACCTTCGCTCAGTCAAATACTGAAATGAAAGGAAGGTGAATTATTCTCTTTTATTAAAATACTATTATTTTCTTATTTGAGTTCGGTTTAGGGCTATTTTGGATTCACTTTTATTGATTTCTTCCCGATAAAGAATATAAAACTGACTTTAGTCAAGAAATTACATTCTTCCTCAACTAAAGTCAGTTATGGTCAGACTATATTATCTGTTCTTCTTCTTATGTCTGTTTTTTCTTAATCTCTTCTTACGCTTATGCGTCGAAATCTTATGACGCTTTCTTTTTTTCCCACAAGGCATTTTAAAAAATTTTTAAATTAATGAACACATTTATCTCGATAAAACTTTGCTTTCTCAGGCTCGCTGGCAGCTTCATAAGCTTCAGCAAGCAAGCAAATGGTATTTTGATTTTCAGGGTTTATAATGATAGCCGCTTCAAGCCTTTCAATCGCTTTATCTATCTGATTCGTTTGTATCGCCAGTCGCCCTAGTTGATTAAGAACCGGTACATTTTCAGGATACTTCTGATTCAGTTCTCTAAGCATGAGAATACCCTGCATCGGGTTGTCCTTATCAGGATTATCCACATAACACACGGCCAGGTTAATACGAGCTTCGATATTGTCAGGATTCAGTGAAATGGCATTTTCAAAAGCTCTGATGGCTCTTTTAGAGCAAAACTCTCGAGTTCTATCATCCTTTAACTTGACAAAACAGATCTCATATGTTGTACCAGCAATGGACCATGCAGAATCACTTTGTACAAGGTTTGCGATATTTTCTGCATAAATACCTGATAAAGCAGGATATCCATACTCGTACCACGTCCCAGATAAAGCTTTCAGCACTTCTATTTTTTTAATCGTATCCACCCCTGATTTATCCAGATCCATCTGAATGGCATCAATAACCGAAGTCTGATTTTTATTCAGCTTCGGACGAGCCTCCTTCAGCAGATTTTCTAAACTGGTTGCTTCAACTGTTACTGCTCTGGACTTTTCCAGTGCTTTCTGTTTAGGAGGAATAATGTCAAATCCATAGAATAAAGCTACAAACAATACTATTGCAACACCAATAACAATTCCTTGTTGCCTATTCATCCTAGTTTAACTATCTTAAAAAAATTATTAATCATCATCTCCATCGTCCTCAGGTAGAGAAGTGACATTTTCCTTCACCTGATCTACGAAAACTTTAGCTGGTTTAAACGAAGGGATGAAATGTTCGGGAATTTCAATGGACTTATTTTTCTTAATGTGGCGGCCTATTTTCTTAGCTCTCTTTTTGATAACAAACGAGCCGAAGCCTCTCACATAAACATTTTCTCCATCAGACAAAGAATTTTTAACTTCCTTAAAAAACATCTCAAGTGTTACAAGGACATCCACCTTAGGAACCCCTGTTTTTTCTGTAATAATGTTGACCAAATCAGCCTTTCGCATTGTATAAATTTTAACTTTACTATAATCGATTTTATATACTTTCGTTCAAAATGAGTGCAAATTTCGCAATTTATTGCAATTAAGAAAATTATTTACCTTTTTTTTAGCCCAAAATCTAAAATTTAGACGATTTAATCAGTTCATTTACAGTAATTTACTATATAAACTCAATAATAAGCATCTATATTTAGCTATTTTCAGGCTATCTTTGCAGCTTCAAATACAATCACATGGTATTATCAATGACAGGCTTTGGTCATGCTAAAATTGACTTCAATGGCAAAATTATAAGAGTGGAAATCAAATCACTCAATGCCAGAACTACTGAAATAAGAAGCAAACTGCCTAATGCTTTCAGAGAAAGAGAGATGGATCTCAGGAAGAAAGTCATGGATGCACTACAAAGAGGTAAGATTGATATGACCATCTCAATTGACGGATTTTCTGACGAAGAAAATGCTTTTATCAATGCCGATGCTTTTAAAAAATATTATAAAGAACTATCTGCTCTGAGACAGGAATTACAGATTGAAAATGGAGATATACTCCAGTCTATTCTACGTATTCCTAATGTCATAGGTCAAAGTGAGGAAATGGTTAGTGATGAAGAATGGACACTGATTGAAAAAGTGGTAGATGAAGCCATTAATAACATACAAAAATTCAGAGCTGATGAAGGAGTAGCGCTTGAAGCAGACCTGCAGGAACGTATCGATCAAATTGAAGGCCATCTGAAAGCAGTCGAACCCTTTGAAGCCCAAAGATTAGATCGTATCAAAGAACGCCTACGCAAAAATATGGAAGAGTTTGCCGTCAAGCAGCAAGTGGACCAGAATAGATATGAGCAAGAAATACTTTATTATATAGAAAAGCTGGACATCAACGAGGAAAAGGTTCGCCTATCACAACACTGCTCTTATTTCAGAGAAGAGCTAAAAACAGGAAATGAACAAAAAGGTCGTAAATTGTCTTTTATAGCTCAGGAGATTGGTCGTGAAATCAATACCATGGGTGCCAAGGCCAATGATTCTGACATTCAGCAATATGTCGTCATGATGAAAGACGAACTAGAAAAACTCAAGGAACAACTTGCAAACATTCTTTAGATATGGCCACATTTCAAGGTAAGATGTTTATTTTCACTGCTCCGTCCGGTGCGGGGAAAACAACCATTGTCCGGTATCTTCTGAATAAATACCACGAGTTGGACTTTTCAGTATCAGCAACCACAAGAGCAAAGCGTGATTATGAAATGCATGGTCGTGATTACTATTTCATGGATACAAGTGAGTTTATGTCTCGGGTTGACAATGGCGAATTTGTAGAATGGGAAGAAGTGTATCAGAATCAGTTTTACGGCACTTTAAAAAGCGAAGTAGAAAGAATATGGTCTCAAGATAGTCATCTTGTTTTTGACATAGATGTCAAAGGGGCTCAAAAAATCAAGCAGCTCTATGGTAATCAGTGCCTTTCTGTATTTATCCGACCACCCTCTTTGGAGGCATTGATCGACCGACTGGTCAACAGGAATACAGAAACTGAAGAAACGCTTATAAAACGGATCAGCAAGGTAAAAAAGGAAATGGAATACCAGGACAATTTTGATATGGTTTTAGTCAATGATCAACTCGAACTTGCGTTTAAAGAGGCCAATCATATAGTTGAAACTTTTCTCTACGGAATCCCCCAATCATGAGTGACAAAACTATAGTTTATACCAAGGTCACGTACAACATTCATATCAGTGTGCTACCTTCTTACGAGCCGGATGAGTCCAATCCTGCTATTGGAAAATTTATTTATTCCTATCATGTTAAAATAGAAAATTTCAATAATGTTAGAGTGAAGCTCCTCTCTCGTCACTGGCATATTGTGGACTCTATCCAGGTTCAACGAGAAGTTAGCGGCGAAGGTGTAATCGGTCATCAACCAGAACTTGATCCGGGCGATCATTTTGAATACACCTCATGGTGTCCTTTACATAGCCCGATAGGTAAAATGTACGGCACCTATACTTTTAAAAATCTGGATACCGGTGAATTATGGTCGGTGGAAATTCCTGAATTTCTCTTAGTGTCTGACTTCAAACTGAATTAGTTCTAAGATTTATCCCGCTTTCGACCTTAGGTATTTTTCAATCGTGTTGCGGTCTAGCACACCTATGATGTTATTTTCATCGCCTATAGCCAGTATAGCCAATCCATCATCGCGCATAGTATCAATTGCATCTTTAAGCAACATGGCTGGATCAATGATCCGGGTTTTACTTGACATTTGTTGATTGACAGTAAGCGTTGGATCTTTTTCCTGATCAATAAAATCTTTAATAAATAACTCAGGAACTGTCCCGGAGAGATTGCCTATTGAATCAAACACCAGAAAGTTTCGCTCTCCATTCTGGTACTTCTCTATCAACGACTGATAGGTGTCGCCTAGATGTAATCGGGTAAATGAAGTTTGCATCAGCTCACTGACCGTTGTATGACCAATTATACTAAGTAGCTTTGTCTGATCATATTCCTGATTGGCCATCATAAAGATAAACAGTCCTATCAATGCCAAAATAATTTGCTGATCAAATATGCCGAAAATTATAAAACCTATCGCTAGTAATTTTCCGATTTGAGTTGCTATGCGCGTAGCTCGAACTTTTCCAAACTTTACAGCTAGCAATGAACGTAGAATACGTCCTCCATCCATAGGAAATGCTGGAATAAGGTTAAATAAAAATAAAGTAAGATTGATAGGTACCAGCAATCGGATAAATTCTGTTGGATGGTTTAAATTATACGTTGTCATGTCCAACGAAAACTTACCAGTGACTATATAAAATAGAAATCCAATGACAATGGCAATAATTAAATTAACCATTGGCCCAGCCAGCGTGATAAGAAATTCTTGAGCCGGATGATCCGGAATCCTATTCATTCTAGCAAGCCCACCTATCGGCGTAATGATAATATCTACCGTCTTTACTCCGAATTTTTGACCTGTCAATGCATGACCGTACTCGTGCATAATCACACAAGCAAAAACAGCAAACACGAGCATAGTGTAGGCTATTGCCTGCCACATTTTCATCTCATTGGTCAGAATCGTATATACTATAAATAGCAATAAAAGCCCAAAACTCCAGTGTACTTTGACAGGAATATTGGAGTAGGAACCTATATACCACGATTTTCCAAAAGGATGAGCTTCTCTTTTTACTCGTTTTCTACCTTCCAAAGTGGTTCGTATAATTGTCCGCTGAGAATTTTTCTACTGATGACGACTTTCTGCATCTCAGAAGTACCCTCATAAATCTGGGTTATCTTTGCATCTCTCATCAGTCTTTCGACATGATACTCCTTAACATAGCCGTAACCTCCATGAATCTGTACTGCCTCTACTGTATGCTTCATAGCTACCTCTGAGGCATAAAGTTTAGCCATGGCTGCAGCAGAAGTATAGTCCATACCTTGATCTTTCATCCACGCTGCTCTGTACACTAGGAGACGGGCTGCTTCTATCTCAGTAGCCATATCCGCTAGTTTAAAGGCAATTGCTTGATGCTGGCTGATAGGCTTACCAAAAGCTTCTCTTTCCTTAGAATATTTCACAGCTAATTCATACGCACCCGCTGCAATACCAAGGGCTTGAGCTGCGATACCGATACGACCTCCGTTCAACACTTTCATTGCAAATTTAAAACCAAAGCCATCCTCACCGATTCGGTTTTCTTTTGGTACCTTTACGTCATTGTACATAATCGTATGTGTATCTGAAGCGCGAATACCCATCTTATCTTCCTTGGCACCTATCACGACTCCATCCCAACCTGTCTCTACTATTAGGACATTGATGCCTTTATGGGCTTTTTCAGGGTGTGTCTGTGCAACCACTAAATGAACTGATGATTTTCCACCATTAGTAATCCAATTTTTAGTACCATTAAGCAGATAGTAGTCACCCATATCTACGGCTGTAGTACGTTGATGGGTGGCATCGCTTCCAGCCTCTGGCTCAGAAAGACAGAACGAACCGATGATCTCTCCAGTAGCTAGTCTAGTTAAGTATTTTCTCTTTTGTTCTTCTGTACCAAAAGTCTCAATTCCCCAGCATACCAGAGAGTTATTAACAGACATGATCACTGAACACGAACTATCCATTTTGGAAATTTCTTCCATCGCCAGAACGTAAGAAACGGTATCCATGCCACCACCATTATATTCAGGCGATACCATCATACCCAGAAAGCCCATTTCACCCATCTTTTTTAATTGTTCAGTAGGATGAATCATATCTCTGTCACGCTCTATCACGCCTGGAAGCAATTCCTGCTGAGTAAAATCTCGTGCTGCTTGTTGTACTGCTTTTTGCTCTTCGGTTAATTCAAAATACATTTATTACACGTTTTATTTCGTACTTCAATCATTTTGCTGCAAAAATAGTCAATTTTATTGTTATTCTGAATTTTTACCAAACAAACTTAACTGCTCCTTGTCAGGCAAAAGTCTGAAACTTTTTCGATGGTAGGGCGTATCACCGTACTTCATGATGGCCTTGCGATGTTCTGCTGTAGGATAACCCTTGTTTTTGTGCCATTGATATTGTGGATACTCCTCTGCAATTCTATCCATATACTCATCGCGGTAGGTTTTAGCTAGAATGGAAGCTGCTGCGATACTGCTATACTTGCCATCACCCTTAATGATACAGTCGTGATGCGTGTCACGATAAGGCATAAACTTATTGCCATCAACAATGATGTGCTGTGGGTGAATGCTAAGGCCATCCAGCGCAAGGTGCATGGTTCTGACAGAAGCCCATAGAATATTGTAAGTGTCAATGTCAGAAGGGTTCATTTTAGCAACAGCAAAATCTAGCGCCTCTTGCTCAATGATAAGGCGAAGTTCGTTTCTTCGCTTTTCAGAAAGCTGTTTGGAATCATTAAGAAAGTCGTGACTAAAATCTTCGGGCAAAATAACGGCTGCCGCAAATACAGGTCCTGCCAGACAACCTCTACCTGCCTCATCACATCCTGCTTCGGGATACACACCAGAATAATTATTTAACAGCTTCAAAATGATTAATATTATTCGTACCTGAGTGCATCAATTGGATCTAGCTTTGATGCCTTTAGTGCCGGATATAAGCCTGAAATCAAACCCACCACGATACACACCGTAAATCCGAGTAAAATCCAGTTCCATGGTATAAAAAACCGCCCATCAACCATTACAGAAACTGCAAAACCCATTAAAATACCTAGTATAATGCCGACAATTCCACCTAATAGACATATGACTACGGCTTCTATCAGAAACTGGGTCAACACATTTTTTCGAGTCGCTCCAAGCGCTTTTCTGATACCGATTTCTTTCGTTCGTTCTGTCACCGATACCAGCATGATATTCATCAATCCAATGGATGCTCCCAGCAAGGTCAGCATAGCAATAATTACAGTACTCCACCTCAGGGTCGAGGTCATCTCTTTGAGCTGGTTGAGTATCCCGTCACTCTTTCGGATTTCAAAATCGTTTTCGTCGGCTACTTTTAGCTTGCGTACATTGCGCATAACACCGATTGCATGGTTAATCGCATTGTCCATATCCTGAGGTTGACTCACTGCGACTGTAATATTATATGGCTTATCACTATATCCATACAGTGTTTTAGCATTATAAAGTGGGATATAGACCCTTCGGTCATTGGATCCTCCTGATGATGAGCCTTTGCTTTTCAATACTCCGGTCACAAGGTATCTATTACTGTTGATATAAAGGTCCTTGCCTATCGCTTTGTCAGCATTTTCATTGAATAATGTTTTAACAATATCAGAGCCGATGATTACCCGATTTGAGGTAGAAAATATTTCGCTCGCAGTGAAGTTTCTGCCTGCCTCTAGCTCAAAAGCTGAGGTAATGAGATAATTTTCATCAATGCCATATACCCTTACATTAGGATTGGTCTTTTTATTGCCAGCTTTGACCGTTGCATCACTAACACCGGACGTCTCAATAGCCACTCTTGTAGAGCCATACTGATATCTTTTCTTAAAATCCATGGCTTCGTCAAAAACAATGGGATCGGAAATTTTTTGGCTTCGCCCTCGATCGTTGCTTCGGAGCGTTTCAGAAAGTGGTCTGATATTAAATGAGTTGGCACCCAGTCTGTTGAAATTGTCACTCATCGAAAATAAAATACTGTCTATCGCCGTGAGAATACCCACTAGACAGGTGATACCTACGGCTATGATCACTAGAGTGAGTAATGACCGAAGGAGATTGGCTTTGATAGAGCCTAGAGCTAACAATATGCTTTCTAAATAATTCATCCGAATGATTCGGTGTTTCTGATTTAAGGCTTAAAGATAAATGTTGCCGGCCATTAATTCAGTTAAATATAGAAGTAAGCTTTAAAAAATACGACAAAAGCAGGAAAATGGTCAGGCAAGTACTCATATAGAATCAAGATATCCGATTGCTAGGTTAGTCAATTAAAAAACTTTATGGCAGTATTGATTGCATAAAATGAACACTTAGCTTATCTTACAGATACCTGGGTAAAAAGGCGGTATAAACACACTTTTGTATCTCTCTCGATATTTCGAACCCAAAATAATTCAAAATAAGGTTCCAGGTAAATGGTTTATGAATATAAATGTTTCCTAGCGCTCAAAAAGAACATTAAAATCCCCTACTTTTGCATCTTAAAACATTGAATATTGAGATATACAGTAGTATTTATTTTGTTTTTGATGTTGGCTTCATGTGGTCCAACCGAAATTTATAAACATAAAGAAGACATCCATCAGCCCTGGACATATGCTGATTCTCTTGTGTTTAATTATGCTGTCACCGATACACTCAGTCCATACGATTTGTTTCTTACTGTAGAACATAGTCCAGAGTTCAAATATGAAAACTTATATATCAATGCTGTCACTCAGTTTCCGGATGGCAACCGCAGTGTACATCCTGTTTCACTGCAATTAGTCGGCGATGATGACAACTGGATAGGAAAGTGCAGCAGTACATCTTGCAAAGCAGCTATCCATATAGCTGAGAAAGCTTATTTCAAGCAACCGGGCGATTACAAACTTGTGCTGGAACAGTATTCGAGATCAGAATCATTAGATGGGATTATCTCTATACAACTTCAAATCTTAAAAGCTAAAATAAAATAGCCGTATGGAGTGGAAGTCATCGGAAAAATATCTCAATTATTGTTTTTGGTTGATTTTTATTGGACTAGTCGGTTGGTTTAAATTCCAATATCACGAACTCTGGAAAGACGAATGGCAAGCATGGTTCGTAGCTAAAGACAAGAGTTTGCCTGAGATGTTATCATTCCTATATTACGAAGGACACCCTGCATTGTGGTATCTATATTTGAAGATTGTTAGTATCTTCTCTACAGGAAACAACGATATGGTGCCGATCCAGAGTGCTCACTTGATTACTGTGGCTGCAGGACTTTATTTTCTATTGGTGAAGTTTAGGATACCCTTGTTATTTAAGGTGGTTTTTACTCTGTCGTACTTCATGATATTTGAATACGGAATTATCAATCGAGGTTATTATCTGGTTATTCTCTTTGCATTTTGGGCTGTTTGGTTGCTTTCTAAAGCGCACTACAATAAAAAGCATCTGGCTTGGGTCCTTTTTTTCTTGTTTCAGACAGAAGTCTATGGGGCCATTATGGCTTTAGTCCTCGGTGCTTATGCGCTATATGATCAGTATCTTACTACAGGTAGTTATCGAAATAATACCTTATTTATCGGCATTGGCACCGGACTGGCCGTATTTATCTTATCCGTTTTTCCTCGCACTTCCGACCACGTTGCCAGAACAGCATCAAGACAATGGGATGCCATAGACAAGCTATTCATGTCCATCCAAGGTAATCTGAGCAATACATTTATGCCTGGTGCTACAAAAGATACATTTACTTATGGTTGGACGGGTACGGGACTATTTCTTTCTGTGCTTTGTTTGGCTTTCATCACATTTGTCTTTTACAAAAATAAAAAAACACTTTGGGCAGCATTGTTATTTATTGCAGGCATATTGGTCTTCAGTAATTTGTTTTTTCTAGGTGGTATCCGACAGTGGGGTATGGGCTTTGTATTTTTCATTGCTTTATTACAACTGCGAGCTGTCCAACTAAGAAAAGATATATTGGCATCGGTAATGATTTTAGTATTTGGCGTATTTAATCTCATCCACGGATTCAAAGCACTTAAAGAAGATTTTAATATACCATTCACAAATGCCGCAACTACCGGAGCCTTTATCAAGGAAAAGGTACCACAAAAGGTGCCAGTCGTAGCCCTTAATAAATTTGATGCTACACCAGTGATAGGTTATGCCGGTAGAAAATTCTATGAATTGCCTGACGGTGTCGAGTTCAGCTACTTCAGATGGGTGGATAAAATTTACATACCTACTGAAAGCGAGTTAAAACAATTTGCAAAATATAAAAATGTGGGCGGCTTAGTATTATTGAGTCCACAGCCCATTGATACCCTCAGATATCCAAATGCACAGTTTTGGGAAAAATTTACTGATACTAATTATAAAAATGAAAATTATTATCTCTACCAGCTTCCGGCCAGGTAAGATTTGTAAATAATTTAACTTGCAGTTAATTATTTTTATATAAAGTTATTTTTAAAATTTAATTCTTATTTTAAGATTGTTTTATAATTTTATATGTTTTGTTAATGTTTATTTGTGGCTCCATGAAATTTAATTTTGTTAAATTTCAGTTAATTGCTTTTCTAATTGCAATCTTTCAACTACTTTTGCGTTATCAATTATGAAATAAACAGATTGGAATTTTGATTTCCGATCTACTAGAATGAGGTGATTTGTTAGTTAATAAAGGGACGATTGTGGTATTCATGATCGTCTTTTTTTATCTATAATTCTAAATAATTAAACTCTAAGTTAAATTATTAGGGATTTACTGACATTATTTGAAAAAAACTGTTTATTTTTATGAAAAATATCATTTTGCTTCATTTTAGTATAAAATATTATGACAAAGAGAATTAAAAAAGTAGCAGTTCTTGGATCTGGTGTGATGGGATCAGGAATTGCTTGTCATCTGGCAAATGCAGGGTTACAGGTTCTTATGCTGGATATACTCCCTCCAGGTCTAGACTCTAATCAAAAATCTAGCCATGATGTACGGAACAAAATAGCAGACACTGCTCTCGCTCACGCATTAAAATCAAAGCCTGCACCACTGTACGAAGCAGATTTTGCGGCCCGCATTACCACAGGAAATTTTGATGATGACTTTGAAAAAATCGCTTCTTGTGACTGGATCATCGAAGTAGTAGTAGAAAGACTAGATATCAAGAAGCAGATATTTGAAAAAGTGGACCAATACCGTAAACTGGGCGCTCTCGTTACATCCAATACATCAGGCATACCTATCCGTTATCTTGTAGAAGGCAGATCTGAAGACTTCCAGTCTCATTTCTGTGGTACACACTTCTTTAATCCTGCCAGATACATGGCATTACTGGAGATCATCCCTCATTCAGGAACGCATCAGGATATCATTGACTTCTGGATGCACTTCGGAGCGGTTTATCTTGGTAAGAAAACCGTTCTTTGCAAAGATACTCCGGCATTTATCGGCAATAGAATAGGTTTTTATAGTGGCAACAAAGTCAATGAACTGACAGAAAAATATGATTTTTCCATTGAAGAAGTGGATAATATCACCGGCGAACCTATAGGATGGCCCAATACTGGCAGTTATAGACTTTTAGATTTGGTAGGACTGGACACCTCTGTTAAAGTAACTAAAGGCGTCATCGAAAATTGTCCTGATGATGAGTATGTTAAAATACTAAAGGACCGTCCGGTTCCTAAAGCTACTCAGTTTTTACTGGATAATAATTTTCTGGGTGATAAGACTGGTCAGGGTTTTTATAAAAAGACCAATGAAAAAGATGAAAACGGAAATAAAATCATTCTGGCGCTTGATCTAAAAACCCTTGAATACAAACCACGACAAAAATATCAAATACCCGTCGTCGGTATCGCTAAGAAGATCGAAATCATGGATAAGCGCATGAAGGAGATGATGCATTCAGAAGAAAAATCAGGTCACTTTGTCCGAGATTTGATATGTGGCATCTTCACTTACGCAGCTAATCGTATTCCTGAGATCAGCGACAATGTATATAGTATTGATAATGCTATGAAAGCTGGCTATGCCTGGACCTACGGACCATTTGAACTCTGGGATCTCGTCGGAATCAAAGAAGGTGCTGAGATGGCTAAGTCTCTAGGTGAGTCTGTTCCTGAGTGGATAGATGGCCTTATCTCTAGAGGTGTCAACTCCTTTTACATCTCTGAAGGCGGAAGACGAAAGTATTACGACCTGAATTCAAATAGTTATCAGGTCATTCCGGGTACTGAGATGAGCATTCACCTTGACAATTACAGAAGTAACACACCGGTATATAAAAACTCAGAGTGTATTGTTCATGATATAGGTGATGGTGTACTTTGTTTTGAATTCACCACAAAGTCTAATGCTATCGGTGAAGGTATCGGACAGGGAGCACAAGAAGCACTTAACATTGCTCAAAATGGAGACTGGGCTGGTATTGTCATCGGCAATAATGCCAAAAACTTCACTGTAGGTGCTAACCTTATGAATGTCGGTATGGCAGCTATGCAAAAAGATTTTAAAAAGCTCGAAGAAATGGTCAATGGCTTCCAGCAAATCAATATGGCTATCCGCTATTCTACCATTCCGGTGGTGACTGCCACACAGGGCTACGTTTTCGGTGGTGGGTGTGAGATATTGATGCATTCTGATGCAGCAGTTTGTAATGCAGAATCGTATATTGGACTTGTAGAGGTCGGTGTAGGATTGCTGCCTGGTGGCGGTGGAACGAAGGAATTTGCATTGAGAGCTTCTGATCTTTACTTTGAAGGCGATGTACAAATGCCTACATTGATAGATAAGTTCAGAACTATAGCTACAGCAACAGTTTCTACTTCTGCATATGAAGGGTTCAAGCATGGATATCTACTTAAAGACAGAGATACTGTAGAAATCAACCTAGCAAATACGCTGAGTACTGCAAAGGCAAAAGTACTATCATTAGCACGTAACTATATTGCACCAATACCAAAGGAAGTCACAGTATTAGGAAGAGCTGGTATTGCTGCCTTATACACTGCTATTAATGAGTTCTTCTTAGGTAATTATATGACTGAATATGACCAGGAAATCGCAAGAAAAGTAGCTTATGTGATATGTGGCGGTGATCTAACCGGTCAACAAAAAGTATCTGAACAGTACCTTTTGGATATTGAAAGAGAAGCTTTCTTGCAATTATTGGGTAACCAAAAGACACTGGATAGAATTCAGTACTTACTTATGAACAACAAGCCTTTGAGAAATTAATCAGGATAAGCCATCCGATATTTTCATTAACATAAAATAATATAAAAATGAATGCATATATAATTCAGGGTTTCAGATCAGCAGTAGGAAAAGCTAAAAAAGGTGGTTTCCGACATTACAGATCTGATGATCTTGCAGTAGATATATTAACATATCTTCTGTCACAAGTGCCTCAACTAGACCCGATGGAAATCGACGATGTCATCGTGGGATGTGCCAACCCAGAAGGTGAACAAGGTCTCCAAATAGGCCGTCAAGTAGCTTCAAGGGCCTTTGGCAAATCAGTACCCGGTATGACAGTAAACAGATATTGTGCTTCAGGACTAGAGGCCATCGCTATTGCCGCTGCTAAAATCAATGCAGGAATGGGACACTGCTATATTGCCGGTGGAACAGAGTCCATGTCAATGATACCTATGACAGGATATAAGCTCTCTCCTAGTTATAAAGCAACCATGCAAAACATCAATTATCACGTGAGCATGGGCCAAACTGCTGAAGCTGTAGCTGTCAAATACCATATTTCAAGAGAACAAGCAGATGAATTTTCAGTGCGTTCTCATGCTAAAGCAGCAGCAGCCATTAAAGAAGGTAAATTTAAAGAAGAAATAGTACCCATCACTGTCAAAGAAGTTTTTGTTCAAGATGGCAAAAGAGTCGAAACCGAACACATAGTAGATACTGACGAAGGTGTAAGAGCAGATACCACATTAGAAGTACTGGCCAAATTAAGACCAGCTTTCAAATTAGGTGGTATAGTTACAGCAGGTAATTCATCCCAAACTTCTGACGGCTCCGCCTTTGTTATGGTGATGAGCGAAGAAATGGTCAATAAGCTTGGACTTTCGCCAGTGGCCAGATTAGTAGGTTGTGCAGTAGGCGGAGTAGATCCTCTATACATGGGTATGGGGCCGACAGTAGCCATACCTAAAGTCCTTAAGCAAGTAGGTATGAAACTTAATGACATCCATCTCATCGAACTCAATGAAGCATTTGCGACTCAGTCACTTGCTGTTATCAAAGAATCAGGCCTAAATCCTGATATTGTCAACGTAAATGGAGGCGCTATTGCATTAGGACATCCTCTCGGCTGTACCGGTGCAAAACTCAGCATACAAATCATCAATGAGCTGCGCAGAAGAAATCAGAAATACGGTATGGTGACTGCTTGTGTTGGAGGAGGCCAAGGCATTGCAGGTATATTTGAATTACTTAAATAAACCATTGATGGATAATTAGTCCACGATTAAACCTTAGTGTTTTGATAAGGTGGACAATGATACCAAATAAATGTTAGACTCGATGGATTAATATCTCAGACAAAGTAAAAATATGTCAAAGACAGAAAAACGAAAACTGAAATGGATATGGAGTAGCATTTTCATGAAGTCGTTTTCTAATGCTTGATTGGGATTAAATGCTTCATAATAAAAAAGGGGTGTTCAACTTTAATATGTTGAACACCCTTTTTTATTATCTCACTTCAATAAATTAGTCTGTTACATTTCAACCGGCTTTTCCATAGCCTTCTTTCCTCCAAAGTGTACCCCAAGTGTCAACTCATGGGATCCATTGTTATAGTCCTGAATTCTATGTGAAGTGCCATTGTAGGAATAGTAGAAGTTTAGCATTTCAATTTTAGTACCAATCAAAAAGCCGATTCTCTTATCTGCCCCTATAGTATAATTAACACCACCTATTAACTTATCTTCTAAAAAGCCAAATGTAAGGTTTAAATCAATATGTGTAGGAACATTATTCAACTTTTTCATGACAAGGCTTGGCGTCATCGTAATATCATGATGCACATCTACTTTATAACCTGCCTGCAAAATTACGCCGAGCTGACGATCAGAATTTCCAGAAATGTTATCATCACTGATTCTAGAGCTAATGGCCGATGGTAATACCAATCCATAAGTTAATCTGCCCAAATAAACACCATATAACCCAAAAGTTGCATCAAAATATTCAGCACCTTCAAGTGCTTGATTGATGATAGGATCTCCTGGTGTAGCATTTCCTAAGCCTGCCAAACCATGCTTAATATACTCTGCTGCCAGACCAAACCCTATCTGATTACGATCAGACACGATGGTGTAACTCAATCCAACACCTCCTTTGAAAGTCTCCAACTGACCAAATTTATCACTCATGATATTCAATCCTAATCCAAGCCTATTACCCACTGATCCGTTATATCCAAGTGTTAGCGTATTGGGAGCTCCATCAATACCGGACCATTTATTCCTATAATTGAGCAATATGCTGTGATCCATTTCATATCCATAAGCACCCGGATTGATTAATGTAGGATTAAGATGGGTTTGAGTATAAATATATCTTTCATCAAAGTATCTGGACTGTGACGACACCTCAGACCTTATACCAACTAGTACTGCTAAAAGTACCAGAGTTTTTATAATATTTACTGTCTTCATATTCTGTCTTTAAAAATCTTTTTCTAATATAATTATCTAAGAATAGTCACTGTACCTTTATAAACTTCACGTCTTCCTTGACCAAAGTTCACTGTCAGCACCCAAATATAACCTCCTTCTCTCAAATCTCTTCCTTCATTATCAATTCCCTGCCAAGTGTTGTCATAATTTTTCTGCTCATAAACAAGACGACCCCATCTGTCAAATACTACTAAATCAGAAGGATAATCAGCAATGCAATTGATAAGGAACAAGTCATTTACGTTATCACCATTAGGTGTAATTATCGCAGACGCCTCATAACACTCACCCACATTGATTTCACACTCTTTTATTTCAAGATTATTCAATCTCAACTCACAATTATTAGCATCTGTTACTGTAACACCATAGACACCGATACCTATATTTTGTAGCTTATTGGTTAGCTCGCTACTGTTTAACCAATTAAAAGAATAATTACCAGCTCCTGTGTTACCCATATTGATCTCAATGGATCCGGTTTCATCATTTCCTTTAGTACATGATATTTTGACCGTAGCTGCAAGCTTGGTTGGTCGCGTAATTGTTATAGCGCTTGAAGTGACCGAACCACTAGCATTCTTTATTTCTACCGTATAAGTGCCCGCAGCAAGATTTGAGAAACTAAAGTCAGGCCCATTGATTACAAGTGGGTTGCCTATCGTTTGCGAACCGGATTTCAAAGTGACAGTGATAGGGTAACTTCCTTTCGCAACTGAACCCGAAATGACACCATTACTATCACCAAAACATGCAATGCCAAACCCATTAAAGCTGGAGGTTACAGAAACATTGCCCAGTTGTGGACTTACAGTGATAGTTGAATCCGTCACTTCGATATTATTTCTAGTCACCACACATCCATTAGCATCAGTTACTGTAACAGCATATGTGCCTGCTTTCACATTGCTCACTTCCTGGTTACCTGAAGTAGTGCCACCTTGCAATCCACCTGACCATGAAGTGGAATAATCAGGTGTTCCTCCTGTGATACTGATAGCGATCTTACCATCATTTGCTGTAGGTGATGTCGGATGGGTAATTCCGCTTACAGCTACAGCGAGTGCATTGGCGGGTTCATTGACCGTTACTGAAGCTGTTGCTGTCTGACTATTGCTATCTGTTACAGTTACTGAATAACTGCCGGCTTTTATATTTTTAGGATTAGCCCCTGAAAGTCCTCCTGTCCAAGCAAAAGTAAATGGCTGACAGCCTCCAGATACATTGACAAGCGCTTCACCAGTACTGTCGCCTTTACACTTAACATGCGTTGGTGTTACTGTGACCGAAAGTGGCTGTGATGTAGATCCAACGGTGAATGAAGCAGTAGCGGTACAATTTTTAGAGTCTGTTACTGTCACGTTGTATGTCCCTGCTTGCAGGTTGGTCGGATTTCCAGTATTACCTTGATCCGGTTGCCATGCATAAGTAAATCCTCCGTTACCTCCTGAAGTTCCGGTGATATTGATAGCTCCACCTTGACCACAAGATGCATTTGTTACCACACCATTGGAAGGTATAGTAATCGGAGTCGGATCTTCAACGGTCGCCGTACATGTAGTCGCAATATTTCCACCACATATAACATTAAATGTATAAGTACCGGCACCGATCCCATTCAGACTGAGGTTTCCTGCAGAAATAGCACCTCCATGCAACTTAGTGCCTGCTGAATTTTTCCATTCAAAATCACAAGTATTTCCATCAACGACTGAGACATTGATACGCCCATCTCTTGAACCTGCACAACTAGGTTTAAAAATAGTTCCGATTGTACAGACCGGTTCAGGATCTGTGCTATCAGTACAATTTACATTGATACTTCCCCCTGTGATATTAGCATTTACCTTGGTCGGAGTACCTCCGACTTCTGCAGATACTTCACTCGTACCAGAAATTAAAATCTGTGCAGTATAATTACTATTACTGACACATTGTAATTCAAAACAAATGCTGAAAATCTTATGCCCGTTGGGCTTAGTCTGTGGATTAGCATTAAACCATGCCACTTTTAATGTATTACTCGTGCTTGCAAAGGCACTTGAATTCAATCCTTCAAGATCGTAACCTTCTGTTCTTATAAACTTCAGTTGTGCTGGATTCCAGCTGTAAGTTGTATTGATCCCTACGATGGCATTAAAGTTTTCGACGGTCACATCCACACAAACTGTTTGGCCTTTCTTTCCTGATGATGAGCCTGTTTTAATAATTACCGGAGGAGTGCCACCACCTTCAGTAATGGTAACTTTACCGTATTTAAAGCAAAGTGGTACATCAGTTTGTCCTTCCTTATCCCATGAAAATTCAACTGGAGCGTCTGCCATAGTTATACATCCAACATCTCCAATCGCTCCAATCGCCTTAAAGCAGAGTTCGAAAATCACGGTACTATCAGGAAGGTTAATGGGTGTAGATGGATTAGGATTATCCCATACAATTATGAAAATACCATTTCCAACCTGAGTTGCATTAACCCCAGAATTAATGGTCAAACCTGGTAGTCCTCCAGTAGTCGGGAACTTTGCTTCTGTATATTGCAAAATGGTAGGATCCCACTTGAAAGTACCTTGGCCAGATTGTATGTTAGTGAAATTCTTTACCGTAATTGGAACGCAGATATTCTGGTCCTTTTGTACATTTAGTGTAGGTCCCTGAAAAGTAACAAAAGTAGGGTCTGTACATACCGGATCCACACAAGTAGGTGCGGGCCCTCCGTCATTTTTAATTTTGACTGTACCCTTATTATTCGTTAGGTTTTGGTCCTCAGTAAAGTTATCATACACCACATTTATTACGCGTGGCGTATTGCTTGTAACAATATCAGACTGTGAACCTTTTGGCCCTATCGCAACAAAGTTGATCGTAAAAAGTCGAGTATCCGGTGGTACTGTAACTCCTGTGGTAGCTGGGTCATTCCATCCTAAAGTGATTTGACCTTTCTTAAGAGTACCTTGACCTGGAACGCCTATTACTCCTATATCTAAGCCCCTAATGGCTGCTGTGTTGATATTTGTAATACTTGAATATTCCAGGATTAGTGAATCATAATTGATAGAAAACTGCAATCCGATTAGATTGGTAAAATTGGTCACCGTTACATCCACCGAGGCAGTTGTATTTTGTTCTACTTCGCTACTGGACATAGATACGATTACCTGAGAATTAATGTAATTCAGGCAAACAAAAATGCCCATAATTAACGTCATGAAAAGTTTCCTCATACCGGGAATTTTTGAAATTATTAAATTCGAATGCAAAATTAAGTAATAATTTACGTTTTATTAAATATATTAATCGTTGTGTTCAAAAGAATGATGAATATTATTCTTTCTACTTGAAAATTAATAAAAATTACCATTCATTTTAGTGCAAATAATGCGCCAAAAAAGTAAATAACTCAGACTTAGCGAAGGGAAACTGTCTAATTTTGTGCAAATATAATGGTTTTTTAATAAATTGTTATATACTATAAGCAATAGAACGAAACATTATACAATTTACCCTAATTTTATAAGCACTTAATATGATTCATTTTATGTGCATTAGTTCAAGAGTATAAAAAAGGAGCACTACTAATTGTAAATACTCCTTGTGATTGTTGTGCCTCTTAATTCCTTTTATTTCCTAACTAACTACATTGCCATTTCAGCCTCTACCATCAATTTTCTTAAATTGATAAGAGCATACCTCATCCTACCCAATGACGTATTGATACTCACTCTTGTCATTTGAGCAATTTCTTTAAAACTCATATCAGCATAATGTCTTAAAATGACCACTTCCCGCTGCTCATCTGGCAATTTATCAATCAATGTTCTAAGCTTACTGTGTGTCTGACTCTTGATAATACTTTTTTCAATGTGATCCTCCTTACACTCAATCACATTAAATATGTCAAAACTATCATTACTTGCCACCATCGTCATTTTCTTTGCCCTTCTGAAATGGTCAACACACAGATTGTAGGCTATTCTCATTGCCCACTGCAAAAATTTACCTTCATTGTTGTACTTGTTATTGCGCAAGGTGTTAATAATCTTGATAAATACTTCCTGAAATATATCTTCAGCAGTTTCTGTATCTTTTACAAAGAGATATATAGAAGTATAAATCTTGTCTTTGTGCCTTTTGAGTAGGGTTTCAAAAGACTGCTGATTGCCATTAAGATAAAGGGTAATTAATTCCTGATCGTTTAACTGATTAAGCTGCATATCTACACATAGATTATTAATGGGTTAATAAAATTTTCTTATTTAAGTGTAGATATTGATACTATACGCGCTTAATTTTAATAGGTTAAACAGAAATTATATTGTTAAATCTGAGGCAAAGATAAATATGTTTTTGTATTTAACAAGAGCCTGATAAAAATAAATCACAAATTATGCCAAAAATTGTTCCGCCTACCGGATATTTTTTACTTTTGCGCCATCATTTGCCGAAGTGGTGAAACTGGTAGACACGCACGTTTCAGGGGCGTGTGACGCAAGTCATGCGGGTTCGAGTCCCGCCTTCGGCACTAACAAAAAAAGAGACCGATTTTGGTCTCTTTTCGTTTTTAAAGCCGTCTGTAGGATTTATTTTATATTAATCGTGACAGGTGCTTTAGTCTTAGCTTCTTCCTTTTTAGGTAATACCAAGGTTAGAATTCCGTTTTCATATGCAGCTTCAATTTTACCTGCTTCGACAGTATCTGCCAGATTAAAGGTTCGCTCGAATGAAGTATAATTAAACTCTTTTCTGGTCCATTTTCCTTCTTCTTTCTCTTCTTTACTATTTTCCTTCGAAGCAGATACTGTCAGTTGTCCCTTATCAATTGAGATATTAAAATCTCCTTTTTCAAGACCCGGGGCTGCCAGCTCCATAGTAAACTTTTCATCATCTTCTGTGATATTAACTGAAGGAACTGTGGTAGAATAATCTGTACCAATAAATTCTGAAATACTTCTATTAAATACATCATCCAGAATACTGGTCAGTGTATTACCTTGCATGAATGGATTGACTTTTACGATGTTCATAATTATTGATTTAAAGATTAATTAATGTGTAAATTACTTTTATTTTACTAAGATTTTCAATGGTTGCTTTTCAGGCATATTAGGTATTCCTATCTTCAGTATGCCATTTTCAACAGCAGCATCAATATTTTCTAAATCTGCTGACTGAGGCAAGTGAAATGCTCTTTCAAATTCATTCATCATGAATTCTCTTTTTACATACTTGGTTTCTTTAGTCTCATTTCTCGCGCCTTTGACGACCAATCTACCTTCATTGAGTGATATTTGTATGTCTTCTTTTGTAAATCCCGGTACAGTCATCTCAATGGTGTGTCCTTTATCTGTTTTGAAAACATTAGCCAATGCAGGAGTATTTTTGACACGATCTTGTAATGACGCCTGTCGGACACCACTACTGGCCGGACTGAATATATCATTAAAAAGCTGGTCAAAGGTAGAATAGTGTCCTTTTCTGTTATTAGGTCTTAAAACTGTGTTTGTCATTTTATTGATTATTTAAAATATTGGTGATGAATTATTTACATCTACTCTATTGCAATTTGTATTCCATTCAGATAATTATGAAATTTAGGCATACATTACCTTTTATCTTATGACATAATGTCTGTTTTTGTTGTGTTATATATGTCATAATGGCATTTTGATTTGCTGTTTATTTAGTAGTTTATCATTATTAATACCTGATAGCATTCCTTTTTATACTTAATCTTGCTATCTTTGGCCTTTTAAAAATAAAAATCCAATTATAGTATGAAAACCACTCCTATCACGCACATACATATAGATTTAGGGGCAAAAATGGCTGATTTTGCAGGATATAATATGCCGATTCAATATACATCTATCACTGAAGAGCACTTGACTGTCCGCAATGCTGTCGGTGTTTTTGATGTCTCACATATGGGTGAATTTATTGTAAAAGGCAAGCAAGCCCTTGACCTGATTCAGCATATCACCAGTAATGACGCCTCTAAGTTAAACCCGGGTGAAATTCAATATTCCTACTTCCCAAATGAATCCGGCGGTGTAGTTGATGACTTGCTTGTTTATAGGTTAGACAGTAACGAATCGGAAGATCCGGCATTCATGTTAGTGGTCAATGCTGGTAATATGGAGAAAGACTGGAACTGGGTCAATAACCATAATCGTTTTAATGCTCAGGTAGAAGATCATTCTGACCAGATAGGTCTTCTGGCTGTTCAAGGTCCCAAAGCCATACAAGCACTTCAAAAACTAACAGACGTCAATTTATCAGAGATTAAATTTTATACCTTTAAAAAGGGTTGTATTGCAGGTATTGACGAAGCCATCATCTCTGCCACAGGATATACCGGTAGTGGTGGGTTTGAAATATATGTTCCTGCGGCTTTTCTTGAAAAATTATGGCATGCCGTAATGGAAGCTGGGCAAGAATTTGATATTAAACCCTGTGGCTTAGGCGCAAGGGACACGCTCCGCCTTGAAATGGGATTCTGTTTATATGGCAATGACATAGACGAGACTACATCTCCTCTTGAAGCCGGGCTAGGATGGATCACTAAGTTAAAGAAAACGACTCCATTTATAGCACAAGATATACTGATAGAACAAAAAGCAGCTGGATTAAATAGAAAACTAGTGGGATTCATCATGGAGGAACGAAGAGTACCCCGTCATGGATACCTGATTTTTGATGCTGATGAGAATGAAATTGGAGTAGTTACATCCGGCACACAGTCACCATCATTGGATGTACCTATAGGTATGGGATATGTGCCAGCAAACATGACAGCTGAAGACACTATCATTTATGTTCAAGCCGGTAAAAAACTGCTTGAAGCGAGGATTACGTCTCTACCTTTTTATAAGCAATAAAAAAATTTTTATTAAACTTTACAAAAAGTTTGTAGATAAAACAAATGGTTATATCTTTGCGTCGCTTTTACAGAAAGGCATAGATATAATACGGGAGATTAGCTCAGTTGGTTCAGAGCACCTGCCTTACAAGCAGGGGGTCACTGGTTCGAGTCCAGTATCTCCCACTCCATAAGCAATCATGGTTTATATCATGATTGCTTTTTTGTTTTAAACTACTTCCGAAAATGCTTTACTACTTCTCATAAAGATAATTTTCTTTTTTGGAGGAAAAATAAATGAAATTATATTATCTTTGTCCAATAGGTTTATTGGTGACAATTCATATTTTACAACATTTTATTTGTATAATTTAATTTTCATATAATATTAAATTAATTCAAGACTAAATGTGTTTTATAACAAAATAATATTTCAAAAACTAGTTACTTTCAGTGTACATGCATAAGCAATGTAGTGATAAGTAATAGCTTAATCCTCAAAAACAAAAAGCATGTCATTACTAATTGAAAAATTAAAGGCCAAAGGGCCAAAACGCATACTTGCACTGGATGGTGGTGGCTTAAGAGGTATTGTTGCTCTTGCTTATCTAAAAAAACTAGAAGAAGACCTGAGATCATTGCATAAAAATCCTGACTTACGACTTTCTGATTATTTTGATCTAATCGGCGGTACAAGTACAGGGTCTATTATAGCTACCGGACTAGCATTGGGCATGACTGTATCAGAGCTGGAAGCACATTATTTGACACTAGGAGGGAAAATATTTGGCAAAAAGAAAGGCCTGATACAATACCTGACTCATAGCGAAAAATTTGATGACAAACCGCTCACAAATGCACTAAAAGCGACTTTCGGTGAGGTACAGCTAGGCGATCAGGATAAAATCAAAACCGGTCTTTGCATCATAACAAAAAGAGCAGATACTTTCAGCACCTGGCCTTTCCATAACCATCCAGATGGTAAATTTTACAAAGAAAACAGCCAACTACCAATATATCAACTTGTCAGAGCGAGTGCTGCAGCACCCACGTATTTTGTCCCTGTCATGATCAAGATAGGTGAGGATCTCAATGGCGCATTTATCGACGGCGGAATCAGTATGGCGAATAATCCATCTTTGACCTTGCTCATGCTGGCCACACTCAGAGGATATCCATTCCATTGGCCGATCGGAGAGGACAAATTACAGTTGATATCTATCGGGACCGGCCATCTCAGTCGAGATTATGATACTAAAAAGTTTAAATCAGTCAATATACTCCAATGGGCCAACATGCTACCTGAATTCTTTATGACTGACGCTAATTATTATAATCAAATCATCATGCAAATATTGTCCGATTCACCTACAGCCAAAATAATAGACAGTGAAATCGGAACGCTCAAAAATGATATGCTGGTTAGAAATAATATCTTAAGTTATCTTCGATATGACTTATCCCTAGATTCACGTAATCTGAATAAGCTCGGCTTTGACTTGACAGAAAAGGAAATACTTGAATTGAGCAAGATTGACGAGCCAAAAAACTTAAGCAAACTTTCGGAAATTGGCGCAGCAGATGCTGCGATACAGATGAAAAAAAGTCACCTCAACAAGACCTTCTTTCTCAATGAACCACATGAAAAGCAAAAACTGAGAATCACACAAAATAGTAAAATGCCTGAAGGCGCTATTGAAGTCATAAAAAAACAAATCCCAATTGAAGCCATTCAAATCAACGAACCCTTTGAAGTTGAAACCATAGAAGGGCTTATGAAAGGCAAACAAGGCGACTTTCTGATGAAAGGAGTTAATGGTGAGTATTATGTATGTGATAAAAATATTTTCAACCAAACCTATGAAAGCATAAAAAAATAATTGAGACATTCTATTTATATATCTCATGCCTGGGGTGGCGAAAGTGACCAAATCGTAAGTGCAATTGACAAGAGATTTGAGAAAGAAGGTATTGAGGTTATTTTAGATAAAAAGAATCTGGGGTACAGAGAAAGTATCACCTCTTTTATGCAAAACCTCGGTCGAGCTGAAGCCATAATACTAGTAATCAGCAATAAATACCTTCATTCTGAATACTGTATGTTTGAACTACTTCAGATCTATGAGAATAAGGATATGCTGGACCGAATTTTTCCTATCGTGCTAGATGAAGTAGAAATCAGTAAATCCACAGATAGAATCCAGCTCGTTAAGTACTGGGAAGAACAGGTAAATACACTTGAAAATCAGATAAGACAGTTATCATCCATCAATAATATAGAAGGTATCACCGATGATCTTAATCTCTATCATCGAGTACGAAATGAGATTGCAAAGCTGACTACCATCTTGAGTGATTTGAACACACTGAACGTCAATAGACACAGAGAAACCGACTTTAGTGAATTACTTCAGGCGGTCAAACAGAAAATCCATTTTAATCAGCCCTATCTTTCAGCGCCATTTTCTAAGGATACAAAAATCATCGCTACAGGCCATTTGATTGATGCTGCCACACGGGCTTCCATTATTGGTTTAGGTAGGACAGATAATGAGCAGTTTGAAGACCAAGTGAAAACCAAATCAAAAGCAGGTCTGCTACTATTTATGGAAAAATATCAGCTGATTTTGATTCCTATTGTTGTTTTTGCTCTTGGTTTTATAATAATTCAATCTTCCAATAAAAGCTTAACTACAGCTCTTAATGATGAAGTACATCGCTTTGACGCTGTGCAACCCACAGTTGAAAATAAAGTGCTTCATGATGGAACCATTATAAGTGACACTCTTCAACAAAAAGAAGGCGCCTCACATACCAAACTTGATAATTCCTCATCTTCTGTAGAAACCACAAAAACTTCTTCTTATACTCACAAAAAAACCGCTACAGCACCTGACACAGATGATAATATCCAGCATCAAAAAGAAGTTGTAAGTACGCTAGAAAATACTGCACTTCAACCCATAGAGGCACCCGCCACTACTACTCCTATTTCACAACCTGATAAATTTTCTACAGTCAATAAAACTCCCACGACTACACCTAGAACAATATACTTTGACACTAAGCGGTTTACAGCACACCTTAAGCGCGAAATAACGTCTGAAAGTGTCGCTACCGGAGCTATTGTGTACCTTGTATCAGACGATGCACTTTATCAAGGCAAAGACTTGATCGTCGCGTCTGGTGCTACTGTCAGAGCACTCGTCACAGCCGCTAAGACAAGTCCGTCCGGTCATGAACTGGCTATCCAACTTCAAGATGTCCAAGCGGTCAACGGGCAGTGGCTACAAGTGGATTATCCATTAATCAATGAAAAGAAAAAGTCAATAGTGATTTTTTCGCCGGACAATCCTGTTAAAAACATTAAACTTATCCACAGTTCTATTTCTATATTTCAATAAAAATATCATGAAACACACTTTTACCATCATCATAGTATTTCTTATCTTTAAATATGGCGTCTCACAGACAATACAGTCAGCTCCAGAGGGATTTTCATTGCATCTGTATGGTCATATTAACAGTGCCGGCACCAACTCTTCACACCTTGAAGGATTAGTTGAAGGTTATAACCCAGGATTAGGCATAGCAATTGAAGCTGCTTACGCTTTAAGAAGTGCAATAGAGTTTTCAGCATCCTACTCATTAACTAGTTATAATCTTAAAGAAGATTTTGATTATTTGCGTAATGGAATGTATGGCCTAAAAGTTAAATATATTTTCAACGATAATGTGTCCAAATTAAGACCTTACATTCTATTAGGTGGTGATTTATCTACTTTTAGAGCGAGTCCAGTCAGCATCACTGCCGACGATGGTTCTGTGATATTTGATTATGTTGAAGTTGATTACAAAGGTGCCAACCTTCACCTCGGTGCAGGCCTAAAAGTGTTTTTAACGCCACAATTCAATATGGACTTTCGAATCAGTAGCCTGATAGGAGCATACGGAGATCTTTTTGTGGATGGCGAGAGATATCTTGAAAATGACAAAAATGATTATCGTGTGCTGTGCTTTGGTTTAGGATTAGGATATTATTTCCAATGAGTAAGCGCGTATATTTAGTACCTAAAAAAGAGCGCCCAACTGAACGCCCTTTATCATTATTTCATTTTACCGATTAAACCGTGACTTCTGCTTGAAGACTTACTTGTGATTTTACAGAATTGGAAATCAGACAGGCTTTGTCAGACTTCTCCAGGATTCGCAAGGCTTTTTCTCTGTCCGCTTCATTGCGTATCTTTAATATGGGATACAGTATCACTTCTGTCATCTGATACTTACCTTCAACCTTATCTAGCACACCTTCTGCCCTACATTGGAAAGATATAAAATCTAGACCTGAGTTTTCAGCTATAGCCAGAAATGTAGTCATAAAGCAACTGCTCAATGCAGCTGTAAAAAAATGCTCAGGAGACCAAACTCCTTCCACTCCTTTCGGAAACTGCGGTGGCGTGGCTACATCAATGCTATCCATGAGTTCCGGTGAACATACTTCTCCTATTCTGTCGTTGATCCACCTGAGGTCAACATTATACTTATGCGGTTCCATATTATTTAGGTTTTACGATTTCAAAATCCGGTTCTTCCTTGTAGTTGTGACGCACATCATAAGATCTCGGAGCACAACCAGCCGGGCCGCATCCCGTATTAAATACGGCTTGAATAAGGAAAAATGCCGCTATAAATCCCAGGACACTTTCTCCTCCGGATATCGCAACATACCCGAAGTACAAGCCTATGCCTAGCCGTAGCCATCGCATAAAATGCCAATCCTTAAGTATCAAATCCAGCATTATTCAGTTGGGTTGAGTGATTTGTAATAATTAACGTTCATCCATGATCCTGCATTAAATGCTTCTATACCCTGAGTATTAAGCCACTGAGTAGCCATTCCACTTCGATTGCCAGAAGCACAACACATAATCAATGGTGGTGTCAATTCTTTAATTTTATCCATACTACACGCGATCTCATCCAATGGAATATTAATAGATCCAACGACATTTCCACCCATAAATTCCACGTGCGTTCTCACATCAACTATGGTTCCTTTGTTTTCTGATATTAATTTTTCGATATCCATACTCCTTAAATTTTTATAGTGATGCAAAAATACAGCTAAAAGATGAAGCCAAGTGATACTTTTGTTACACAGCTAGTTAGTCTTGATTTTGGTATTTTGAAGAATGGAATTTAATATTTTTTACACTTTTATTGGCCATACTAGTAGGCTATTTGCATTAATTTTGCATCTTTGTGAGTATCATTTTAAGCAGTAATTTTCATTGTCATTGCAAACGTCTATGATTCATAACCTTTCACATCAAAATTCAGTAGCAAATCATTTTTTGAATCAGCTTCGCGATGTCAATGTCCAGAACAATATGTTTCTATTCCGAAAGAACATGGAAAGATTGGGTAATATTTTTGCCTATGAAATCAGTAAGCTTTTGCCATATAAAGAGATAGAAACTGAAACACCCCTAGGCATTGCCAAAACGAATGTTCTGGACACGCGTATTGTGCTTTGTACGATTTTGCGTGCAGGACTTCCGCTCCACAACGGGATTCTTGACTTTTTTGATGGTGCAGGCAATGCTTTTGTGGCAGCTTACCGCAAAAATCACAAAGACGGTACTTTTGAAATCAATCTAGAATATATTACTTGTCCCGACTTGAATAATGCGGTGCTCATCCTTTCAGACCCAATGCTTGCTACCGGTGCTTCGGTTGTAAAAACACTAGAATATTTAAAAGAATACGGTAATTATGCACAACTTCATATCGCCTCTATCATAGCATCCAGTTATGGTGTACGACAGGTGAGCCGACTCTTCCCTAATGCACATCTATGGATTGCTGCCGAAGATGAGGAACTGACCGCCCGATCCTACATCGTGCCCGGACTCGGTGATGCAGGCGATCTGGCTTATGGCAGAAAGCTACAAGAATAATTTATCCGTTATTAAAACACTCAATTTCAGCTATTTAGACCACATATAGACTAATTATACTTTATTGCACCACTCAATTAACACGGCCAAAAGTGTCAGACTGGATAAGTAAAATTAAAACGGATGAAAATCAAGCCCTCAGCGAAATCTATCGCTTACTGAGAGATGATACTATCATGTGGTTACAGAGAGAATTTGGACTATCGGCCATTGATGCAGAAGACATTTTCCAGGTTTCTGTTGTCATTTTGTACGACAACGTCATAACAGGGAAACTCACAGAACTCACTTCCAGCTTGATGACTTATGTAGGGAGAATCGCCCGCAATAAGTCAATGGAGCTCATAAGGAAAAAGAAAAAAATGCAATTATCTGATATTAGTTCTGAATTGCTGAGCGATCACGTTCTGTACCAACAGGATGAAATAACTAACGAAGAACAAATCAATCTAATCAACCATGCCCTAGAATCGTTGGGCGACCCTTGTAAGTCGATTCTTGTGAAATTTTACTACCAAAATAAAAAAATAGAAGAAATTACTTCAGAACTTCAATACAAAAACGCCGATACAACCAAAAATCTAAAATATAAGTGCTTGAAGAGGTTACAAAACATCTTTTTTAGTCATAATTTAAAAAATTGAAATAGTGAAGTCCACTCCGGAAGACATAGACTTATTGGATGATTATATAAAAGGCCGACTTAGTCCTGACAAAGTAGCGATTGTGGAGCAAAGACTCAAGGCGGATGCTGATTTTAAATCAGACTACGAATTATTGATGCTGCTTTCTAAAGGAGCGAGGTTACACCATTTACAAAAAAAAATAGAAGAGCTAAAAAAATCTCAGGTCAATGAACCACAAAAACCTTTATTTACAGAGCATAAAATTGCAAACAATGATTTAGTTCAAAAATCAGCAAAGCATTCTTCTACATCAAAAACATTTATCTTCAAGATCATCAGCATAGCTGCTTCTGTTGTGGTATTAGTTGCACTAGCATGGGTTCTATTTATGAATAAACAGACAGATAGTGGTTTAAATCAAAATTATACTATAGATGAAAACACCTCATCGACCAAGGAAGAACATTCACTATCAGTAAATACTCCTAAAAAAACAGAGGATATAAGTTTGAATCAAAAGACCAGTGAGCCAATACAATATACAAGAGAACCGATCGTCAATAGGCCGGATCCCGTAGCAGATTTTCTAAAATTATATGACTACCCTAATATGATGGGCGTCATATTTAGATCAGACTCTATGGCTACCTTGTCCTATTATGACCAGGCCTACCAGTTATATAAAGACAAAAAGTACTCAACTGCAATCAGTCTGCTCACTAACCATCAAAATGACCCTCAAAGCAGATATCTTCTGGCGCACTGCTACCTGTTAAACCGACAGTTCCAACTTGCGGCAAAAATATTTCATAGCTTTGCACTAGATGATTTCTCTATTTACTATGAAGATGCTTGCTGGTACTATATCTTAGCACTCTATAGTACATATCCACAATCTGAAACACCTTTAAAACAAGCAATTATAGACTTTGCAGACAGTGTGCCTGACCAATATAGAGCTCGCCTGAAAATAATCAGAGCTGTGTGCCGTTGTTAATCTATAACCCTAAATGCTGCCCACTTTTCAGGGCTGTAATGCTTGCGAAGTGAAGCTTTCGTGAGATCCATAGAAGTATAAGCATCATAACCACTCAGATAGTACGAATAAAATTGGTCACAAACTTCAGTGGCAACTCGATCATCCACCGGCCATAAAGTGGCTATCACCGTAGTAACACCGGCTGTTTTTATAGCATTGGCGATACTGGCATTGCCTAAACCTGCCATATAATTTCCGACACCTGAATCGCACGCAGATAGAAATACCAGCTGCTTATCCGTTAGATCCATATCCACGATGTCTAACGCAGTGATATCAGGAGTAGAAACATCAACGCTATCCTGCGCCAATAGTAACTTTACTGCCGAATTTGATCTATAAAAATCCTGACCTAGCAAATTACTTTTTTTAATCACTCCATGAGTAGATATATGGACATGAGATATATTCTCGTCCTGAAGACATTTTTGAAGATTCTTTTTTGTTGCATTGCACTGATCAAAGACCTGGTAAGAAAGGTGTTGATCTTTCATTTTCTGTACAATTAGTTTCACTTCACTGGCAGATCCTGAAAGATAAGGCGCTTCTGTACCACCTGCTTTGATACAGTTGTATCTGATACCGCCGATTATCGTAAAATTGGGGTTGTCCTGAACAGCGTTGAGTTTTTGTCTATTTTTTTTGATAATTGAATATGCATTTTCAACATATTTGATCTGGTACTGATCATTCAACAATTGGGACTTCTTACCTATACTACTCAGCACTTCAAAAGCGATAGTATTAAAAACGCCATCTGGAGCAATCAGAAGTCTCTTTTTGTCTTTAAGATGGCTTTCTATCGGTCGAATTAAATAATTATACAACCTCAAGTTCAAATTGCCATTATTGGTATAGTTGGTTTTGAGGGTATGAATACGAAGGCTGTCTTCCGGATGGGAATATAAATAAAATCCAAATTCATTTTTAGTGATAACAAAAACATAAATCTTGGGTATTTGACTTCTGTCAATTATCTGATAATAATCTAAAAACACATCATCATCCTCAAGGTTATCTCGTAAATGTGTGAGCTTAAGGTTTGTATGCCATTGTACTTTGTTATCTTCAAGGTGTTGCTGCAATCTTGCAGAGTAATATCCTATAGAATCTTGTATAATGTCCATATTCTGAGATGCAATCAGCTTTTTGTATTTTTCAAAATCCTCCCTCATTTCATTGTTCTGGCTGTTTTCAAATAGCTTCCGCCGTACTTCAAAATACCGATTAGATATATTTTTCAGATTGGACAATTTTTCATAGATCTGCTGATAATACTGAGGTTTGTCATGCTGCGTTACATAATCTATTAGGTATTCATATTTTGATAATATCAGCCGGATGTTATTACTTTGAACTGACAGTGCTTCATTGACCAGGTTGATATAATTGTAATATAATGATTCCATTGAGTGCTCTATCAGTTCATTTTCTTCCTCCTGAGTCTTTTGTGTAAATTTTAGCTTTGCAAAATTAAGATTGATCCTGAAAAAGTGATGTTTTGGTACATTTTCATAATCCATTGCTTTTTCCATTGAAAGGCATTTTTCTCTAGCTCCAGCTTCTTCCTTTCTACCTATCAAGTAGATGATATTATGAATGCCCAAATTATAATCACTATCAAATGATGACGGTGCAATCTCCTTATGATAATGAGCCGCTTTGTCCAGCTGTTCCTTTTTAACGTAATAGATAAAGTTCTCCGCATTGAGTTCAGCTTTTGCGTTTTTATCATACTTGGTGTTTTTTGTCAACGCCAACAATTTTTCTGTATATTCTTCCGAAATAGCGTCTATACCAAGGTTTTGAGCCATACTGATAACGCCTAATAAATTGTCAATATGGACAGCAGTATCTACAGCTGCAACTTGTGTGACAAGCTCCTCGTTTTCTAGATATATATCTAATGCGGCATTAAAATCGTTTTTCCAGTTGTAATACAATGCATAATTGACACGAGTGGCAAAAAAATCTCTATAGCTTACATCAAAATGTTGTCCACCTTCGTACAACGCTTCATCCAAGTTTCTTTTCATTCCAGCATAATCACTATCCATCAAATGAAACAGCGCACGTTGATATTTTAAATAGAGTTGAGTAGAATCATTGACATTTTGGCATTTAGCAATATATTCATCAAACAATTGGAATGCTTTTTTACGTTGATTCATTCTAAAAAAATTGTATGCAATCCGATCCCGTAATATAGCTTTGGTGGACCAATATACACATGGGCACTTTTTGAAACCTTCTTGCGACAGCAAATCCAATCGTTCGTCAATAGCATTAAAGTTGTTTAGCTTTCTAAGGCTGTCAATATATGGCTTTGCTTCTTTATAAAAATAATCCTTAAATGCGATACATTCATTATTTTGACTATAAACAACACCACTGATAAAAAAGCATAAAATAATTACTAAACCCTTCATTGTAACCTTATATTCATCTGGTATTTAGTGTAAAAATATTAGATAATACCTTATATCGTATGATTATAACAATATTTTTTTTGGGAAATTTATATTTTCAGATTAAAATCATCCATGGATATCATCATCTTATAAATTGAGAGTATGTAACACTGCAGAAGATATAATCGAACTAGGAAGCCATGTTACCAACTGAAATCGTTTAAAATTACTACCTTTGTGCTCATTTTAAAATATCGCATTGAGACAGATTTCTAACGATTTATTCTGATAGTTAAAATTCAGATATTCATGGCAAAATATAATGACGATTTAAAACAGCTCGACCTTCCTCATATTGATCAATTAATGCTCAAGTTCTGGGAAGAAAATGATATTTTTAACAAAAGCGTAAACCAGCGACCGGTGGACAATAGCTTTGTGTTTTACGAAGGTCCACCATCTGCCAATGGCATGCCAGGTATTCACCATGTGATGGGGCGTACTGTCAAAGATATCTTCTGCCGATTCCAGACGATGAAAGGTAAAAGGGTAGAAAGAAAAGGTGGCTGGGATACTCATGGTTTACCTATCGAGCTTTCTGTAGAAAAAGAACTAGGCATTACAAAGGAAGATATCGGTAAGAAAATCTCTGTGGATGACTATAACCACAAATGTCGCGAGACAGTCATGAGATACAAAGACCTATGGGATGACATTACACGGAAAATGGGATACTGGGTTGATCTTGACAATCCTTATATCACTTTCAATAATGAATATATTGAGTCTGTATGGTGGCTGCTGGCTCAACTCTATAACAAAGGTCTGCTTTACAAAGGATATACCATTCAGCCTTACTCTCCTGCTGCAGGCACAGGATTAAGTTCACACGAATTGAATCAACCGGGATGTTATAGAGATGTGACAGATACTACCGTCGTAGCTCAATTTTTGACGAAACCCGATACACTTCCGGACTTTTTACATGGTTATGGAGATATATTCATTCTAGCTTGGACCACTACACCGTGGACTTTACCATCCAATACAGCACTGACTGTCGGACCTAAAATTGATTATGTGCTTGTAAAAACTTACAATCAATACACTTTCAAGCCGATCAATGTTATAATTGGAAAAGCACTGGTTGAAAAGCAACTGGCCGGCAAGTTTATGCAGGTAGAAACTGAAGATCAACTCAATGCTTATCAGCAGAGTGATAAGAAAATACCTTATCTAGTAGTGAAGGAATTCAAAGGGCAAGACCTCATCGGTATTCGATATGAGCAGTTACTGAATTACGCATTGCCGTATGATCATCCTGAAAACGCTTTCAGGGTAATCGGCGGCAGCTTTGTCACCACTGAAGACGGTACAGGAATCGTGCATACTGCTCCCACCTTTGGTGCTGACGACGCTAAGGCTGCTAGAGAAGCTGTACCTGAAGTGCCAGCAATGCTAGTGTTGGATGAACATGACAATCCGGTGCCTTTAGTAGATTTACAAGGTAGATTCCGCAAAGAACTTACTGAAATAGGTGGCAAATATGTTAAAAATGAATATTACAATGAAGGCGAAGCTCCTGAAAAGTCAGTCGATGTCGAAATAGCCATCAAGCTTAAGGAAGAAAACCGTGCCTTCAAGGTGGAAAAATATGTGCACAACTATCCACATTGCTGGCGTACTGACAAGCCGGTGTTGTACTATCCATTAGACAGCTGGTTTATCCGATCTACTGCGATGAAGGATAAAATGATTGAACTCAATAAAACAATCAACTGGAAGCCAGCCCACACCGGTGAAAAGCGCTTCGGCAATTGGCTGGAAAATCTCAATGACTGGAATCTTTCGAGATCCAGATATTGGGGTATTCCGTTGCCGATTTGGAGGACTGAGGATGCTTCAGAAGAACAATGTATCGAATCTATCGCTGATCTTCAGGTAGAAGTAGCTAAAGCTAATGAGCAATTAGGCCTCAACCAAACTGTACCTGCCGATTTACACCGACCCTATATTGACGAAGTGATTTTAGTATCACAATCCGGCAAACCTATGAAGCGTGAGCTCGATCTTATCGATGTGTGGTTCGATTCGGGCTCTATGCCGTATGCTCAATGGCACTACCCAATGGAAAATCGAGATTTTATTGATAAAGGCACCACTTTCCCCGCTGATTTTATAGCTGAAGGTGTGGACCAAACGCGTGGATGGTTTTTCACATTACATGCCATCGCTTCGATGGTCTTCGGGAGTGTCGCTTATAAAAATGTGGTTTCCAATGGACTGGTCCTAGACAAAAACGGTGTAAAAATGTCTAAGCGACTAGGCAATGTCATTGATCCGTTTAAAACGCTCGAAGACTACGGGGCTGATGCCACAAGGTGGTATATGATTTCCAATGCTCAGCCATGGGACAACCTCAAGTTTGACCTTGACGGCATTGACGAAGTACGTCGTAAATTCTTTGGCACCTTATTTAATACCTACTCGTTCTTTGCTCTATATGCTAATATTGATAAGTTTTCATACAGCGAAGCAGTTATTCCTTTGGAAAAAAGACAAGAAATAGACCGATGGATTATTTCCTTATTAAATTCACTAATCAAAGAAGTCGATAATGACCTGGCCAATTATGAGCCTACAGATGCGACTAGGAAGATAATGTCGTTTGTAGATGAACATCTGTCCAACTGGTATGTCAGACTATGCAGAAGGCGCTTCTGGAAAGGAGAATACTCGGAAGACAAAATTGCTGCTTATCAAACCTTGTATGAATGTCTGACTACGATTAGCAAACTGATGTCACCTTTTGCACCGATGTTTGCAGACTGGCTGTATAAAAATCTTAATGAAGCAACCGGCAAAGAAGTCCATATTTCCGTACATTTAAGCGATTTCCCTATAGCTGATCGTAATCATATAGACCTTGCCTTAGAGCAACGTATGGACTATGCACAGCGCATCTCATCTTTAGTTCTTTCTATTCGCAAAAAAGAAGGTATCCGTGTGCGGCAACCACTAACTAAAATTCTTCTTCCTGTCCTTGACCCTGATTTCATCCATCAGGTAGATAGTGTTAGAGACTTGATTTTATCAGAAGTCAACGTCAAAGATATCGAATATATCACAGACACAGACGGATTTATAAGAAAGAAAGCTAAGGCAAATTTCAAAACGCTGGGTCGCATCCTCGGCAAGCATATGAAAACCGGAGCACAAATGATCCAGGAGATGGATCAGGCATCGATATCACAACTTGAAAAGACCAATGCCTTTTCTATCGAGATTGAAGGTGAAAGTTTTAACCTTACAACAGAAGATGTGGAGATCAGCTTTGATGAGATTCCGGGTTGGCAAGTGGCCACAGACAGAGAAGTCACTGTAGCATTAGATGTCACTCTAACTGAAGACCTCATTGCGGAGGGTTTAGCGCGAGAGCTTGTGAATCGTATTCAAAATATAAGAAAAAATAGTGATTTCAATGTGACTGATCGTATTATAGTTGATATTGAAAAAAATAATATCATCTTACCTGCCATAGAAAAGTTTGGTGATTATATCCGTCAGGAAGTACTTGCTAATCAGATTAATATCAATGACAATGACGGTGAATTGACTGAAATCACAGAAGAGGTAAGTGTTAAAATTGCTATATCAAAAGCCTAACTTTGGATTCGGTTTAACCCATATTACTTCTTAGGTCTTTTTAGAAGGGAAATGGTACAAAATAGATATGAAGTAGTATTTTCGTTTAGTAATCTTTTAGTGTTTAATCTGGGTTTAAAATAAAAAGCCCTACTATCATCGCAATAGTAGGGCTTTGTTTTCCAATGGCCTTTATGAGCAACCTTGCATCATCTGCAAGATATTAGGTCTTTTATTTCTTTATGCTTGATAGAATATTTGAATTAATTTAAAACCTCACTAAAAGTATCTCCGGCATTGATATCACCTGTCTTAAATCCCTTTGAAAACCAATACATCCTTTGCTGTGAAGTACCATGTGTATAGGTTTCCGGTCTAGTATAACCTTGGGTTCTACTTTGTATATTGTCATCGCCCACTGCCGCCGCAGCATTCATAGCTTCTTCAACATCACCTTCATCTAAAAATTTTTGTTCATAATGTGCCCATACTCCTGCAAAAAAGTCTGCCTGCAATTCAGTAGCTACCTGGATTCTATTGGCTCCAACTTTATTAGTTTGCTGTTGAGCATTATGCGTCTTTTGTAAAACGCCCAAAACATTCTGTACGTGATGTCCCACTTCATGTGCAATGACATAAGCTATTGCAAAATCTCCTCCTTCAGCGCCAAATCTTTGTCTCAATGTGTTGAAAAATGACATATCCATATACAGCGTCTGATCTGATGGACAATAGAAAGGTCCTGTGCTGGCACTAGCACCACCACATCCTGATGAAGTAGCCCCGCTAAATAGCACTAATTTAGGCTGAGGATAATTGATACCATTTTCTCTAAACAATCTTGTCCATGTATCTTCCGTCGAAGCGAGAATCGTTGATACAAATTCTCCTACTACTTTTTCCTCAGGTGTTAACTCCTTAGCTACCTCCGTTTGTTGCGGTATCATCTGATTGGCTAGAGCTCCTGCTATCTCTTGAGGGTCTCCTCCCATAAATAGCTGAAATAATAAAAATATAATACCTAACGCCCCTCCTCCAGCAACAACTTTGCCGGTTGTACTCATGCCTCTTCTGTCTTCAACATTACTGCTCTGACGACGTCCTTCCCATTTCATTATGCAAATTATTAAAAAGGTTTAAAAATATAAATACAATAATAAGACTTTATTATCGCATTCTAGTAACGTAATAGCAGAAAATATTGTTACAATTTATGTTAAGAGCATACCTTTATACCTCAGATCTGCTGTACGCCATGATATTTTCCATACTGGATTTACTGGGGCTAAACATAACTTTAGGAAGGATATCTAAGCCCGATTTGAGCAAATGATATTCTTCCAGCATGGTACTGTCTTCTTCCATAGCAAATTCCATCTCAAGCCTTGTAAACAAGTCGATTTCTTTATGGAGTAAGAGGATGAGGTCATTAGAAGTGTAATTTTGGGCCATATACTGGTTTTAAGGTTTAGTAAAATAATATCACTTCTAAAAACTTCATTTTAATATTTAATATTGTGTGTCAGGATTAATTTTATTTCACTCTAAACCAGGTCTGCGTTCTACCCAGTAGCGAAAACCCTAAATAACCGCGAACTTTTAGCTTGTCTTGTCCTTCAAGTTCTATTTTACAGCTATATTCTTTACCATTCTTTGGATCCATGATGGTACCGTCATCCCATACCTTACCGCTCTTGCTCAAGTCCCATAAAATTTCCATCCCCACTAGTTTTTTGCCTTTTTTAGTGCCTTTGCAGGCTGTACAAACATCAGTGGTAGCTCCTTCCAGCAATTTAACAACTTTACCATATAGCTTTCCATTTTTCTCAAAGATTTCAACGTAAGATTTTTCCTTGCCACTTTCATCATCTACCGTCTTCCAAATACCTAAGGGACTCTGTCCACTTGAAGCGAAAACAAAATTAAATATAAATATTAAAGCTATAAACGTTCTATTCATGATGTATAAAGATTTTAGTTATTAAACGTTTTAATATTGTTCCAGTTCCCTTGGATGCCAGAATTTTTGTTCAAAATTGACCACCTTGTCGTCTTTAATTACAACACCTTCTGCTATTAAAAGCTCCTCCATTAGAGTAGGCGTTGCAAATTGTAAGCGCCCTGACAACTCTCCTTTACGATTGACCACCCTATGTGCAGGTATTTTCATATCATAATTGTGGCATTGATTCAGTGCCCATCCAACCATTCGTGCTGATCCCAGTCCTAGAAAGTCCGCAATAGCCCCAAAAGTTGTCACCCTTCCCACAGGGATTAGTCTTGTCACATCATATACTCGAAAAAAGTAATGATTAGTATCAACAGCCGATTTCTCTTCTTTACGTTTAGCCATAATGGCGTCCGCTTTTTCGCAAATATAATTTTTTATATGGGATTTCAAGTAATTTAGATCAATGTCTTTGATATTTCCTTTGAAAGGCTTATTGCTGAATGTTTACGATCTTTCTAAGGTTATAAAATGCGATCAATTAATTTTGACTCCTGCAACTAAAAAATAATTGCCTTATACCTATTTTAGCGATCAGGTAAAGGCAAAAGTTTGAAAGTGGAACTGAAAAATATTGGTTTAAGCTTCAAATGCTTGAGATTTTGTCCCAATTAATTAGGTTATTCTTGATAAAAGCCATTTCATAATATCATATTTTATTATTGTCAATGTTAATTACTTGAATACTTAGTGTATATTTGTCACTAATATACATTAGATACCGGACAAGGTATCACTATTGTTTTTCACTGTCAGTTAAAAATTTACAGCAATGCAGGTGCATTTTAACATCCACTACAAAACCATCTTTGGTGAAATTATTGGTATTCAGTATCGATATCACAATGATGATGAGTTACATACCCTGATGTTTGAGACCTACGATGGCGAGAACTGGTTTGGAATGACTGACATACCAGAAAATACCACTATTTTTTATGCTTATGTTTTGAAAGAAAAAGAGGCTGTCAAACGCAAAGAATGGGGAAACCCAAGGATGTTGACCATTGAAAATAACAATATTTTCATACGTGATCAGTGGAGGCCACGAGATAATGTAGCTAATGCTTTTTTATCGACTGCCTTTACAAAAGCTATTCTTAAGAGACCGGCACAAAAAGCTCGACCTACATCTTCTGTAAAACATAAAAATGCCAATCATCTTACTTTTGAATTATTATCCTCAACGATTGAACCAGGATTGGTTTATGGTGTGATCGGAAATATTCCCGAACTGGGCAACTGGAAAAAACCAGTGTTAATGGATGAAACAGATTTTCCATTATGGAAAACTACTATTGAGCTAGATCAAAAAAATCTTCATATAGAATACAAATACATCATAGCTAATCCAAAAACATCCGATATTGTGTTGTGGGAAGGTGGTGAAAATCGGCTTATTTATGGAACACTAGAGGTTGATAAACCTGTAACATATCTTGTACATGATGATCAGTTTCACCATGATCAGGTCTTGTGGAGAGGCGCTGGTGTCGCTATACCGGTATTTTCACTAAGGACCCAAAAAAGTATGGGTATTGGCGAATTTACAGATTTGAAAATGCTCACTGACTGGGCCACAACAATAGGTTTAAAGTTGATTCAAGTGCTACCTGTCAATGATACCCTTGCTACTAAAACATGGGCCGACAGTTACCCTTATGCTGCCATATCAGTATTTGCGCTCCATCCACTGTACGTTAATCTTCCGGATATAGCCACATTTAAAGATGCCAAGGTAAGATCGGCCTACTATCGGGAAGTCAAAAAACTCAATAAGCTGTCCCATGTTGATTTTGAAAAAGTACTTTCCAGTAAGTTCAAGTATCTTAGGCTACTTTTTGATCAGGAATACGACCATTTCACAAGAGACAAAGATGTCACATTATTCATCAACGAAAACAAAGAATGGCTGCAGCAATATGCTGCATTCTGTCACCTTAGAGACGTTTATACAACCTGCAATTTCAACCTTTGGCCTAAACATGCTACCTTTAGCGATGAGGTCATTGAAGAGTTATGTGACCCAAAATATCCAGATTATAAGGAAATTGAGTTTTATTACTTTATTCAGTATCATGCAGATAGACAACTGCGCGAAGCCAGAGACTATGCCAGAAACAAACAAATCGTTCTTAAGGGAGATTTGCCCATCGGCATCTATCGATACAGTTGTGATGCTTGGGTCGCTCCCGAACTGTACAATATGGATGGTCAGGCTGGTGCTCCGCCCGATGTCTATTCTGTCCTCGGTCAAAACTGGGGATTTCCGACCTATAACTGGGAGATCATGTCAAAAGATGATTTCGCTTGGTGGCGCAATAGAATGCATCAATTAAGTAGATATTTTGATGCTATGCGGATTGATCACATTCTTGGTTTTTTCCGTATATGGCAGATACCTATCAACCAGGTAGAAGGCACCATGGGATTATTCAATCCACGCATTCCTTTAAAGAAGGAAGAGTTAGAACATTATGGCATTTCGGGAGATTTATCCAGATATACTAAACCTTATATTACAACAGAGCTGCTCAATATGTCTTTTGGTTTTGATGCAGAGGACATATTCAAGACATTTTTTTCTCGCGATAAGGTCGGCAACATTACATTTAAGTCCTCCTTTGATGACCAGCTCAAGATACGTCAGTTTGTTTCCCAGAATCCGAGGTTCATGAAGTACGAAGCTGCTCTACTACGGATGATATCCGAGGTACTGCTCATAGAAGAGCCACAAACGGATGGCCAGTATTACAATCCGCGTATCACACTATCCAGTACTTATTCCTTTAGCCAACTGGAAACTTATATGAAGGATAATCTTATCGGGCTGTACAACGACTACTATTTCTCCCGACATGAAGCATTCTGGAAAGAGCAAGCACTATGGAAACTGCCTGTGATTCTAGATGCCAGCGAAATGCTCATTTGTGGTGAGGATCTGGGTATGATACCCAAATCTGTACCTCAGGTGATGCAGGACCTAAATATCATGTCACTAGAGATACAACGGATGCCTAAAGGGCAGTCCAAGTTCGGTATCGTGGGTAAATATCCTTACTTCTCCGTCTGTAGCCCATCGAGTCATGATATGTCCACCATCCGTGGATGGTGGCAATCCAACCATGAGGTGGCAAGTGAGTTTTATTACAATTATCTCCATTGGTCAGGATATGCGCCATATGAATGCACGATAGATATCGTCAAGGCAGTCGTCCATGACCATCTGGCCTCACCTAGTATGCTGGCCATATTCCCAATTCAGGATTTGGTCGGTATGGATGGCGAACTCCGATACCCTATAGCTGAAGCAGAACAGATCAATGAACCATCTAATCCAAAGCACTACTGGAAGTTTAGATTTCACCTAAACATCGAAGAGTTACTACAAGCAAATGGCCTAAATGGATATATTAGAGATATTATTTCAAGAAGCGGAAGATAAGCAAGTACGTTGTAGTATTACTAATACCGGCTATGCAAGTCCATTTTGGTTAGTTGTTAATAAATAATAATAGGCATAAAAACACAAAAGCCACCCCTAGGATGGCTTTCTATCTTTTCATTCTGTCAAATATTAAGCAATAAAAGCAGCATAAGCAGTGGCATCCATCAGATCGTCTAATTCCGCAACATTAGTCAATTTAATTTTAATTATCCACCCTTCACCATAAGGATCTTCATTAATCAATCCAGGATTATCGCCTTCTGACTCATCCAACTGATCATTAAACTCCAGCACTTCGCCACCTACAGGCATGAAGAGGTCTGATGTAGTTTTAACAGCTTCTGCCGTACCAAATATTTCATCTTTTGCAAGCGTCTGACCCACTGTTTCTACTTCAATATACACAAGCTCCCCTAGCTCGCCTTGTGCAAAATCAGTAATACCGATATATGCTTCGTCACCATCTATCCGAACCCACTCGTGTTCTTTTGAATACTTAAGATTATCAGGAAAATTCATAAAAGTTGATTTAAGGTTAGTTAATAGAAAGAAAATTTTTAAGCCAGTCAGTGGTGATGGACTTTGGTCTTTCAATAGGCAAGCCTAGGGCTCTGTCCCAGCAAAGTCCCGCACTAACACCTAATGCTCTGGAAACTCCAAAAAGCACAGTATAATAAGTATATTCTTTAAGACCATAATGCACTAGCAGCGATCCAGAGTGGGCATCCACATTCGGCCATGGATTCTTAACCTTGCCTATGCTGCCTAATACTTGTGGAACAATCTCAAATAAATCCCAAACAATCTGAACGATTGGATCGTCTTTAATATATGTTTCTGCAAATTTCATCTGGGCAATAAATCGAGGATCTGGCTGTCTCAATACAGCGTGGCCATATCCGGGTATCACTTTGCCTTCATTTAATGTATCATGAATATACTGACGAATCTGATCTTTAGAAGGTCTGTCTGTACCCAGTTCTTCTACCATTTCAAAAATCCACTTGATGACTTCTTGATTAGCCAGTCCGTGCAATGGTCCTGCAAGGGCGTTCATAGCGCCACTGAAAGAAAGATAAACATCACTCAGTGTAGAACCAACAAGGTGCATAGTATGTGCAGATGCGTTTCCTCCTTCATGATCTGCATGAATCGTCAGATACAGTCGCATCAATGATAAGAAGTCGCGGTTCTCAAAACCCAACATGTGTGCGAAATTACCTGCCCAATCTAGTTCAGGATCTGGTGCTATATGGTGATTATCAAAAAAAGTACGTCTGTATATGTATGCTGCAACACGTGGTAATTTAGCAATCATATTCATGGAGTCTTCATACATCGGATCCCAGTAATCATTCTTATTGATACCTTCTTCATATCTCTTTGCAAAAATACTGTCATGACCCAATGCAAGAATGGCAATACTAAACTGTGTCATAGGGTGCGTACCAGGAGCTAGCGCATCCAATGTATCAAAAACATGTTGCGGAACTTCACTTCTTTTTCTCCATTCAGCCGTAAGCCAATCTACCTCCGCCTGTGTAGGAATTTCTCCTGTCATCATCAGCCAGAAAAGACCTTCAGGTAGAGGTTCTCTTCCATCAGGGATTCTAGGAAGCAATTCCTTTAGTTGAGGAATATTATATCCTCTGAATCGAATTCCCTCTTCCGGGTCAAGTGCTGATGTATCATATACCATGCTCTTAACGCCTCTCATACCACCGATGAGTTGAGCCACTGTCACTTCATCTACCTTTTTGTCACCATGCTCTTTAAGTATATTTTTAATTTCTACCTTAACAGCAGACGATTTTTGATAAAATTTTTCTTTTAATGCATCCATCACGTGGGTAATATTTATTTTGCTTTATATTTAGTAAAATGTTCTCCTGGTTAGCTTTAATTTGAATAATAATATTATTTTGAAAAAGTTGCGCTAAGTTATGAAAATTATGTAAATTATTAGTAAAAACGATGCGATTCAGTTCAAAATTTTTTACACACCTAAATACTTAAAAAAGTTCATCAGGGCTCTGGATATTTTAGCCCTGATGAATAAGCTCATTTTCCAACTATTAAAATGCTTTTATTACTCTATTCTGAGCATTTTTACAACTTCATTTAATTCGCCTGATTTTATCTTACAATAAAATATTCCTTTTCTGTCTCCGAGCTGCTGCTGTCCAATTTGAAGCTGATTTTCTCCTGCTCCTAAATTCAGACTTCCACTATAAACCATTGAACCTTTTGCATCAAATATGGATAGTGATACTTCTGCTCTGTTATTTAAAAATACTTCAATGGTAGTATTTTCTTTAAAAGGATTGGGTTTGTTCTGACTTACATAACTTTTTACATCCCAGCTTGGAGTTTTATATCCTAACTGTAAAGATGAAGTACGCAACACTGCATCATATACTTCTGGTCTTAGCATAGACGGATAGAGTGACAGAACATCTACAGAATTGATGTCTTTTGCAGACGATACTATTACCTTAAACAAGATCGCTCCTTCTTCTAAAATGATACCATCGGCTTGATTGAAGGATACGTTCAGATATGTTTTACCGTTGCGCTCAGTTCTGTATGTATTTTCGACCCTTATTGGTAAGCCTTCAGGTTGAATACCCTTATATTCTACACCTTGTGGCAGTTGAAGGGTAAACTGCATACCACTGATCTCGGCATTCTGTCCTATAGCAACCGGTATCTCCGTAAGTTCATCTTTATTAATCCATTTCCTATCCGCAAACATTTTAACCCTATCAGCAGATCTGTTTTCAGCTTTACCCAAGAGGTTAGACGATACGGTGCCATTCACATCGCCAATTTTTATAGCTATAAAATCTGTTTGAGACATATTTACATCTAGATTCTCATACAAAATGTGTTCAATTACGTTCCAAGGTCGAGATGGATCTTCAAATTCTGAAGCAGCATCAATAAATCTCCACGATGTGTTTTTGCTGAGTGAATCTTGAATACCTAAAATCAATTTTCTTAAGTCAGAAATATCTGATGCAGTAATCGAATTACTCCGATTAACATCTGCTGCAATAATGCTGTAAGGAGATTTTAGCCGCTCAATACCCAAAATATGTCGCTGTATGACCACTAAGTCCAGAGTAGATATACCCTCGGTCCATGATCCTTTTTTAAACGGTGACAAGATATAATCATTGTACATACCGAGATTGCTAAAGTTAAAATGCCCTTCATTATCTGTATAATTGACTCTGTCTGTTTCTCCTCCCTTAATTTCAACCATTGCATCACTAATCATTGCTTTTTCCTCAGTATAAATCGATCCTGAGATGGCTATTTGTCCATTACCTAGACAAGCATTATCATTATCTTGAACTTCCAGGAAGGTGACAACTTTAGTCTGATTACCTTCAAGGTCGGTGACAAAAAATTCTATACGACGCGTACCTAGGCTATCACAATTAAATATTCTCAAGGTATCATTCACATTAGATGAAAACGAAAATCTGAGTTGATTTGCCGGAGTACAGTTATCAAAACTAAAATTATTAAAATCCGAAGCCTTCATCATGGCCATACCTGAAGGATACATAAGATTAGTGGCAAGGCCATTTAAGACTACTCCTGTGGGTGCTTTACAATCCTTAACCGTAAATAATGATGAACAAGTAGAAGTATTACCACAGCCGTCTTTAGCTTGCCAAATAAGTTTATGCGTACCTGCTGCATAATCACGTGGTGTTGTCGTAGCACCATTTCCGGTATAGTCGATAGATCCGTTATTATCCAGGTCTATCTTATAACTCCACGTAATGTTAGTAGGCTGACAATCATCAGTACCTGTTGCAGTGAAGGATACGTTTTTACCCACACAACCATTGCCGGTACATATTATTTTATTGGTACAAACGACTGAATCAATCACCGGTGGAACATTATTTTCGATATAGATATTTTGTACAAATGTCCATATTCCAGGGCCGGTATCATCATTATTGTTAGCCTGACACCAGTCGCGTACTTTCCATGTTCGCTCGATTGAGTAACAGTACAGAGGATGAGGATATACCCTATCTTTAAACGAAACACCTGCCATGCTACAATTGTGGTCATTAACCTGTGGTCGGCCGGTAGAATCAGGTGATGGTATCTCGAGTGCACAACCTTGGATTACAACTTCCGGGGCGGGCCAGTCGATATCACTTTCATCAAATGGGTCTGCATCCTGAACAATGATCGTTTGAGTATAAGTTGCTGTATTTCCTCCTTTATCTGTAAGTACAAAATCTCTTTTAATTTCTCCGGTTCTACACATGGAACGTAAGTCTCTAACTGTATAGGTTACGATTACATCCTGGCAATTATCTTCATATACGCCATCTTGCCCTACATAACCGGTAGGTGGATAATAGCTATTAGGGTCGTCAATCAGGATATCTCCTCGTGATGAGCCAGACTGTACAAAAGTCCCGAATGCATCAAGATTATTCAAATTTATCTCATACTCACAACTAATAGTAACGTCTGGTAATGGTATTGATATCGATGGATCTAGGTTGTCTTGTACCAAAACTGAACTCATACATTCTGAAAAATTGCCATTCTCATCATACACTCTGACAATGACCTGAATGGTATCGCTTACATCGTCACAACAAAACTCTACAGTAGGGCCAAATGTACTCGGTGTATTGCCTCCACAAATATTGCCCATTCTTCTTACCTCATAGGTTAACGGTCCACCACATTCATCGGCCGCTTCGATGATGAAAGATACTGCTGTTAAAATAGGATGATCCTCTATGGCAGTAACTCTAAAATCAGTACATGTAATTTGAGGTCCATTAAGATCTTTAGCAGTCAATGTCATTGAGCATGAAGCAGTATTGCCAGCATTGTCCGTAACGATGAAAGTAACAATATGCTCTTGATCTAGTCCTGATGGGATTTCAGTACCAGCTACAGGGTTTTGTATCACCGATTGAACTCCACAATTATCACTTGGAATAGCCTGAGATGTTAAATCGGGAACTATGATTACACATCCATCTTCCAAGGGAGTATCCTGATCAGGTGGACAAATGATAGAGGGCGCTTCATGATCTTCTACAGTGATAGTCTGGGCACAAGTTGCTGTGTTTCCATGAATGTCTGTTACTGTCCAAATAAGAATATTGGTGCCAACAGGTATTTGTGTATCTGTATCAAAAGGAATACCATTGAAGGTAGCTGCTTCAGCCATCACACCACAGTTATCACTAGTCAAAGGTGTACCAGGATTGATTCCTGTAGCAAAGCATTCTCCCAGATCATTATCAACTGTTAAGCCGGTAGGACATGTAATCAAAGGTAGTTCTGTATCAATAACTGTCACTGTTTGTACACAACTAGAAGTATTGCCACTTTCGTCAGTAACAACCCATACCACAGCATTATCACCTGTTGGTAACTGTGTTGTGGCTGTAAATGGAACTCCAGAGAAGGTAGCAACAAAGCCATCCACTGCGCAATTATCGTCAACTAGTGGGTTACCCAATGTTACATTATCTGCGTAACACAACCTACTATTTGTATTTACAGTTATATCAATAGGGCAATTGATGGTCGGAGCTTCATGATCTTCTACAGTAACCAACTGAGCACAACTAGCTGTATTACCACCAGCATCTGTTACAATCCAGACGATAGTATTCGTACCTAAAGGAATCTGAGTAGAAGATGTAATAGGCATGCCATTAAAAGTAGGCTCTGCGGCGGACCATGCCAGACAATTGTCAGTAAATACAGGACTTCCATAATTGATATTAGTGGCATAACAAACCCCTACATCATTGTTTACAGTGACATTCGACGGACAAGTAATGCTTGGAGGTGTTACATCTTGAACGGTCACCGTTGAGCTACAACTCGATGAATTTCCACATGCATCGGTTACTATAAGATGTACCTCAACACTACCTCCTGCTACTACATCATTGCAACCAAAAAAGAGATTAATATCCGTTGTAAAAGTTAGTGCTCCACCACAGTTGTCAGTACTTCCATCGTCCAGCATTTGTGGTGTTAGCGTGGCCATACCTGATGCATCAAGATTGACAGTTATATCTTTACAAATTGCCATAGGAGGTATGGTGTCATTGATGACAATCACTTGAAAACACGTGTCTCTGTTACCAGTAGTATCGGCAATAGAATAATATCTATGAATCAGCAAATTATTTGGGCAGGTTTCTGAACTCACTGAATCTTTTACAAAAGTGAAGGAATCTTCATCCAGTGCAATTTCATCTTCAGCTGTTCCTCCTGCATCTTCAAAAGCATCAAAATCTGCATAAGGAGCCGGTGCACTACAATCTGCTCTGATAGTATCTGGACAAGTAATCATCGGTGGCACATTATCATAGACTATTATATTCATACAACAAGAATCTGTGTTGTCACTGTCATCTGTCGCTGTCCAGCAAACTACCGTTAAGCCTAGTGGGTAATCGCCACTAGCATCATGCGGGTCTGAACTATAGGGCGAATCATGAGTTATATCAATATCTTGATCATCAGTACAATTATCAGTAGCTGTTGGTTGTGGTACATCAACATGAACAAATATTGTCCTGCTGCCATGCTTGTAACGTCTTCCATTTTCATCTATTCCTACAGAAACATCAGCAGGACAATCAATCACCGGTGGCAGCGTATCTAATTTGATTGGTTGGGTGCAGGTTGCCATTGTGCCTATACCATTACATTCATCCGTCACAGTCCAATCGATCTCATATAATCCTGCATCCCATATACCTAAATTAATAGTACTCGGAAATGGAGGTGGTACATTTACTACGGTCCCATCCGGCAAAGTATAGGACATGGAGAGGATGTTACCACAAGAAGAAGTCGGCGTATGTACTATGACTTCTGCCTTGCAGGTCGAATCAACAGGTAAGACAACAGGATCTGGACAAGTGATTGCATCTGGTGCCAAGAGGTTTACGTTTTTGGGATGGTACCCCTCTTTTTGAAAATCTACTCTTTTAGTTACTACACTTTCACTAAAAAGCATTCCTGCAACTACAAATATGGTTGACAGAAATAGAATCGACTTTTGTTTCATGGCAAAATTGTTTATTCATTATGAAATGGTCACTGTTTTTGGGAAGGGACCCTGAATAATCAATTTTCTTACTGTATTAATCGTAATACAAGTATTATGCCAATTTTATAAATTATGAATATTAATAATATATTATATATAAAAAGATCTAAATACGCTTTAAAATTCCATTATGACGCCCTTTGTGATGAATAGTCAATTAGATTTTACCTTCTTGTCTTCCTAATTGTTTGCAATGTATTTGAGGTGCCAGCAGTAGTCGATAAAATGGATCAAAATAATAATTTAATTTATACGATAGTAAATAGCCTAATCCTATCTGAAAAACTAAAAGTGTATCAAATCAATTAAAGGTCGCAATTGTATCGTGGTGATTGATGAGATAATTGATATGAGAAATAATCATTCAGCTATGATCTTTTAAGGAATTGGACTGACCTTACTCTACATGGCAAAAATAAAAAACCTCGCATCCGATTTGAATGCAAGGTTTTAGGCGGAGAGTGAGGGATTCGAACCCTCGATACCCTTTTGGAGTATACGCACTTTCCAGGCGCGCTCCTTCAACCACTCGGACAACTCTCCCGTGCCGCAAAAGTTGAAAAATTCCGGCTAATTACAAAGGCTCTTTCTGTTTAATTTTATCTTATCATTATAATGATTTGATAATCAATACGTTTATATCGATAAACTTTTATGTTTGCAGTTTAAAAAGTGACTGCGCATGAACTGTGGTAATTCCAGCAACTTCGTTAATAGACAATCCCTTAATTTCAGCTAGTTTTGATGCTATATTTACCAAAAAAGAGGGTTCATTGCGCTTACCACGATAAGGCACCGGGCTCAAATAAGGAGCATCCGTTTCCAGTACCAAAGAGTCCATGGGCAATTCAGCCACAACCTTATCTACTCCTGCATTTTTATAGGTTAGTACACCACCGATGCCCATGTAAAAGCCTATATCCATAATCCTTTTTGCTTGATCGAGCGTGCCATTGAAACAATGAAAAATACCGCTTAGGCTACCATCTTGTAATTCTGTCACAATTTGAATGGTCAAATCAAGCGAGTCTCGAGAATGGATAACAAAAGGAATACCTGCACTTCTAGCCATATTAATCTGAAAGCGGAAAGCTTTTTCTTGCTCATCAGCAAAGGTCTTGTCCCAGTACAAATCAATACCGATTTCGCCCACTGCCGCAAATGGCTTTTTATCAAGATATTGCTCCATTATTTTTAGCTCATCTTTATAATTTTCCTTTACATCACATGGATGCAACCCTATCATTGCATGACAGCCTTCATATTGTGCTTCAACTTCTATCATTTTTTCAATGGTAGAACTGTCAATATTAGGCATAAATATATCCGTAACCCCATTATTCTTGGCCCTCAAGACCATTTCAGGGCGGTCATCATCAAATTCTTTAGTAAATATGTGAGCGTGTGTATCTATAAACATTACTTTTGTCCGTTTAAACATTAAATTCTTTGGCAAAGAAACAAAAATATTACGTAGTCTGGCATGGAAACAAACCTGGTATTTACATGTCATGGGATGAATGTAAAGCACAGATTACCGGTTTTGCAGGTTCCAAATATAAGTCATTTGATACTTTGGCTTTGGCTGAATATGCATACAGTCAAAATTATGAAAAGTTTATTTTGTCCTCTTCCAATAAAACAATGGCTGCTAAAAAAGCCAGTAAAGAAAAAATCATAACAGATTCTATATGTGTAGATGCTGCATGCAGTGGAAATCCCGGCGATCTGGAATATCGAGGTGTCGAAACCCTATCCAGAAAGCAGCTATTTCACCAGGGGCCATTTAAAGAAGGTACCAATAATATTGGAGAGTTTCTGGCTATCATTTATGCACTAGCTGCACTTAAAAAAGTCGGAAATGCACATACTGTTATTTATTCTGACTCTCAAACGGCCATCAGCTGGGTCAAAAATAAAAAAGTAAAGACTACTTTGGCTAGAACGCCTGGCAATCGCCCCCTTTTTGAACAAGTTGATCGTGCTGAAAAATGGCTCAAAGAATCCACATTCGAAACTCGAATATTGAAATGGGATACCATCTCATGGGGTGAAAACCCTGCTGATTTCGGCAGAAAATAGAGGCTATGTTCTTACAAATTTGATTTTATAATCTTCTACTATTTTACCTGCCTTGATGTCTGCAAGCTTTCTCTGGATTAATTTTTTCTTGAGTGGTTTTAGTTTTTCAACAAATAAAATTCCCTCAATATGGTCATACTCATGCTGGATTACTCTGGCATTGAGTCCTTCATAGATCTCGTCATGAAGTTGAAAGTCTTCATCCATATATCGAATTCTGACCTTAGCCGGACGTTCAACATCACCTCTTATAGCCGGAATACTAAGACAACCTTCTTCATAAGCCCAAAAATCACCAGTTTCTTCAATCACCTGTGCATTGATAAATACTTTTTTGATTCCTTCGGCTTTCCTATCTTCTTCCATCACCTGTACCGTATCTACGATAAAAAGCCGAATACTCAACCCTATTTGAGGCGCAGCGAGACCTACTCCATGTGCACCATACATGGTTTCCCACATATTTGCAATTAATGTCTCCAGTTCAGAATATTCACTATCAATATCTATGGCTTTTTTCTTCAAAACCGGTTGACCATATGCATAAATCGGTAAAATCATCGTTATATATGCTTTAAATATTTTTGTAATATAACTACAGCGCTTACTTTGTCAACCAAAGCTTTATCCTGCCGTTTTTTCTTTTTAACACCACTATCCAGAATTATCTGCTTAGCTAGTACCGAAGAAAATTGCTCATCAGTAAAATCAATTTTGATGGCAGGAAACTTCTTGCTGAACGAAGCTACAAACTGATCAATTGAGACCTTAAGATAGGTAAAATTTCCATCTTTATGAATAGGTAGCCCAATTACGATTAAATCAACAGTCTCATTTTTAATATAGTTTTCTAAAAAGGGCATTAATTCATTAGTATTCACTGTTTCAAGTCCAGATACAATGATTTGCAAAGGATCTGTAACAGAAAGCCCACAACGTTTCATTCCGTAATCTATACCAATAATTCTGGCCATACGTTTTATTTTGCAAAAATAAATAAAAATTCGATTGCAGCCCACTCGTTATGCCTATAGAAAAAGCCCTGCTGCATTTTAGATGCAACAGGGCTTGTTTCTAAACCTACAAATTTATTTCAAAAAACTCAATTACTCAATTATTACCATCTTTCTGGTCGCAGTAAATTCACCTGCTTTCATTTGGTAGTACAATACTCCTGATGATAGGTTGTGTTGATCAAAATCAATTGTATTCATACCTTTCACTCCATTCACTTCCATTGATTTAACTACCTTTCCGGTAACATCAAAGATGCTGAATCTAACCGGCATATTTTCAGGTAATGAGTAGCTAATAGTAGTGATATTTTTGAATGGGTTTGGACTATTCTGGAACAATTCAAATGAAGCATTGCTTCTCAATACACTCCAGCTTACATTCATTATATCACGGTTAGCATCATACGCTTCTGAAGAAGTTACCGAAGAATTGATACTTATTGCATCTGTAAGGCTTCCATTATCCAGAGTCTGGAATGTCAATGTAAACAGCGTTGCATGATCTTCAAACTGCATGGCTTGTGAAGTATTCCAGCTCAGCGTAAGTACTCCATTTTGTATTTGAGTCAGTCCTAAATTGCTATCATTAATATTGATAGCTTTAGGATCAATACCTGTCAATGCAAGCAAGCTGTTATCAAACTCCATAGTAAATTGCATACCTGAAAGGTTCACTAAATCAGATACCTTAACCGGCACCACAATTGTCTGTCCACCTTCAAAGATCACATCATTAGTAGTCAATACCAGTCTATCAGCAGACCTGCTCTCTGACTTTTGTTGATATGAATTAGTGGCAGCACTATTATTAACATCTCCTATCTTTACAGCTACAAAATCGGTTTTCATATCTGCGTTCAGTGCATCAATGTTGTAAATCTCTGGGAAGGCCTCTCCTTGCGCATTCAATGCATCATGGAAACTATATGTTTTATCAACAAATCTCCATGAAGTATTCTGAGTCAGTTCATCACTAGTGCCAAGAATCAGCTTTCTCAGTTCTGAAAGGTCAGCAGCGGTAATTTTACCATCTTTATTGGCATCCGCAGCAATCATTTTATACGGAGAACTTAAATTTTCTATACCAAGAATATGTCTCTGAATATAAACTAAGTCAAGTGTAGATACACCATTGAGGTGATTGTCATTTTTCTCAGGAATTACAGCGTATTGTACATTTACCGGTAGGCCATTGAAATCAAATGCGCCTTTACTGTCGGTCATCTGTGTTAATTCTGTACCTTCAAGACTGACTTTAGTCTCCTCTACTTCTTCATTATTTTCAGTTGCAATTACACCCTTAACAGATGCTCTTGTACCTGTACACGCTCCAGAGTTATCTTGAATTTCAATAAATGTTGTAACTTTAGTCTGGACAACATCGCCATCATCAGTAATTGCATATACCCAAATATCTACAACATTATTGCCCAAATCACTACAGTCATAAGTCCATGATGATGTTATAACTGGTGCACCATTGATATCAAGATATACTTCGGTAAATGAATAACCTATCTCATAACCACAAGGATGGGAAGACTTTCGCTGTGGGTCAAAATCAGATGCCCAAATGGTTACTTCACCCGTTCCTGGTCCTGTTTTCATCAGAGATGCAGCAAGACCTTTAATCTGAATATTGCTCGGTGCCTTCTTGTTGATAATATTGAACAATTGTTCTCTTGTGCTGATATTGCCACATCTGTCTGCAAATGTATATTGAATTCTGTGGTGACCTACATTATGTACACCACTTGCATCAATTGTATTTCCATCACCAATAGGTGAAGAATAATCATAAGTACCATCGTTATTATAATCTATTTTATACCAGTTTCTCAACTGAACTGTACATTCGTCAGTTGCACTTGCAGTAAGTGTTATAGTTCCTGATTCACAATTACTATCATATGTATCTACTGTGATCTCTGCATCTAGCGGTGCAATGACCGGTGCATTCTTATCCACAATCATGATTGTTTGCTGATGTGTCCAAGTTCTATATCCACCACCATTAAGAGGCTGACACCAGTCTATAATCTTCCAGTTTCTGAGGATCTTGAAACATGCCGGAGCACTCGGGTTTTTGCTAAAATCATAAACCTCATCCTCATAATTAGCAGCTACTAGATCGCAAGCTCCTTCACTCAATACAGGTCGTCCTGTAAAATCAGGTCCAAATTCCGGACTCGCTGGGTCTCCACATCTTACCATACTCGTGTCACGAGGCCAAGATAGAGGTCCTGAATATGGATCGAGGGCTTGGAAAGTTATTACTTGAGTACAAGATGCCGTCCTACCTCCAAGATCAGTTACAGAGAAAGTACGCGTAATCGTCCCTCTTCTACATGAATTGATATTGACAACGTGTGTTTCTACGATATCAGGGATAACACAATTATCATACGCTACAGCCTCTCCAAAATCTTTTGCAAGATCATTTTCATCATAAACAAAATCACAATCTACAGTTACATTATCTGGACAAGTAATGCTTGGTCCCAGTTTATCCTGAACTACAGCCTGAACCATACATTCATTGTAATTACCTGCAGCATCTACTGCTCTAAATCTTACTATTGGATTGTTTCCTATATCTTCACAACAGAATTTGATATATGAAGACCATCCACAGGCCTCGTCTATCTCGACAATATAATAATATGTATCACCTGAAAAATCTTTATATATATGATCTAATTCTGTTAATCCTTCAGAATCTTCCGCTACCCATACATTGGCAATGTCTGCCGGACTCAAATATCTACCTACGGCATCCTGTATAAAGTCCTCTTCAAGATTTGATTCAAATGTTACCAAATAACCATCCATGGATTTTGGTGTTCTAAAAATAGTACTTGGCTTAGCTTTTGTCTTAGACAAAAAGTAATAATGACCTCCAAACGCTCCTAAGCTATAGAAGTTATCAAATTCAGCAGCATCACATCCACATGGAGACGGATTCATCCTTCTCACCAAGAAGTGAGACAGCGCACATTCGTCATAGCTACCATCGTCAAATACACTTGCTGAAACCCATCCTGTACCATCTCGAGTAATACCTACTGTCGTCAATTCATCACAAGTAGCCACAGGAGGAGTTTTATCAAAAACAACCAGTTTTATCAATGTATCTCTAGAATTGCAGAAATCACTTGCAGTATATTTTATAGAATACCTACCAGCAGGTAGTGTTATTGTTCTAGGATTGCCAAAACCTATAAAAGCTACCGGATCACTAAGATCTAAATTTCTATACACAGTAATGTCATATTTCAACTCACTCGCAGGAGCACAATTGTCTGTTAATGTAGGTGCAGGCAAAGTGAGTCTTCCTTCACAACTATGATCAGAAGTGGTTGCAGTCAATAAAGAATCGAGACCACTTACTCGTGGTGCCTCTCTGTCTACTATTTCCAATAACTGAACGTGAATTCTAGCCGGAATATTTCTGCATGACCATTCCATTACTGTCCATGTACGCATAATTTTAGTAGCACACATCGTTGAATTTTTGAATGGAATAGGTGCTGAATCTGAAAATGACGCTGTCAATGAACAGAAAGATCCGTCATTAGCATATAAACTTTCACCATTGATAGTAGGGACACCTGTACCTGGAATTCCATTGACTGCTACTGGAGAAGGGTGACCATTACTCAATTTAGGCCAGTCTCCATTACATGCAAGAGGGTCTTGTTGTCCTGCTGCAATATCATAATTGGGTGGAAATACTACTGCATTAATATCGTCGTACTCGATAGTAATTGTAACGGTACAAGGAGCTGAAATATTGCCATAATTATCAGTAGCTCTGTACGTCCTTTCAATTACTTTAAAAACATTAGATGGAAGGCTACCATCGCAATTATTCACCTGGATAGTTCTCTCTACTACAGATAAAGTTACAGGGGTACAATTGTCTGTAGCCGTAGGTTCGTAATTTACAAATTCTGAACATGTCACTGTAATATCAGGGACACAATCTATAATTGGTGCCATTTTATCTTCGATTACTAGTTGAGTCCAGCACGAATTACTACCAACAATTCTTGCATGATAGCCTGTTCCGATATGGCTACAATCTACAACATTGCCGGAAGGTATTGTCTGTCCAGTAGCAGTGTTGATTACTTCAACTGTAATCGGTGCTGGGCATCCGCCAGCATGAGTCAAAATCATTTCAGGGGTAATGGTTGCAGTGCCATCAACGCCTAAAGTAACCTGAATTTGACCTTCGCAGGAGCACTGTCCTTGTGCGGACAAACCTGCATTAATCAGCAGGCTAAATATCATGACTGTAAGGAGTCTGATTAGCTTACTGTGATGAGTAAAATTTGTTTTCATCATGAGATCCAATTTTGAGTTTAGAAAAATTAATTAAAAAATAAAACACTTACACTCAGCACGAAACCACTCCGCACGTGAGCTTTATTTAATGTTATGAAATCCTTATTGATTTGTATTTTGATAATGTACAATAGGGTGTACACCATCATTATACGATTACTGTTGTGGGGATGTATAATACTTATTATAAGGGTATGATTACTTGCCCATTATTACAATGAGTATTATTTTACGGTACAAATGTAGATTAATTATAATATATAGCGCAATGATTTTTAATGTTTTTTTTATAATTTTATTTTTTAATATGTATGTAATTTATTACACAGTTACTTATAAATTTTACTAAAAACAATACTTCATATTAAAATAATTTATAATATATAGTTGTCGTATTATTATTGGGTGGGTATTACTTTTCTATTGTATAATCTGCAGGACCTTTATCTGTGCGAATTACAGATATAGCCGCATTCATAAATTTATCATAAAATCTAACTACAACATCATTATTGTAGGCTTTTAATGTGACCTCCCACATTTCATGTGCTATTTCTTCTCTAAATGGTTCAAAATGAAAATGTTCCTTTACACTGTCAAATAATTCACTTTTCTCACTAATAAATTTTTTAAATGCCTTTTCCACTTTATCATCGACTTGTGGCCTACCTGCTTCCTTAACCAGCTCAGTATGATGTGACAAATACGTAAAGGCAAACTCCGGGATCAGTGACTTAATCTCATAATAAGCAGGATCTCTATCCTGTTCTGGTAGTCCGATAAATATATCAGGGGTGATTCCTCCACTACCCATCACTTTGCGATTTAATATTTTAGTTTGGAAAACTTCAGTATCTTTCACTAAAGTGCTGTCTTTATAAAAAAGATCTCCATGGACATACCTTGCTGTGAGGTCATTTCCATATTGGGAAGCATTCGTATAATTTCTCTGGATAGATCTGCCTGAAGGTGTATAATATCTCGAAACAGTCAGCCTTATGGCTCCACCATTATTGAGCGCATATTGCTCTTGAACCAGACCTTTTCCAAAAGAACGTCGTCCTATAATCAAGCCTCTATCCCAATCCTGTATAGCTCCAGCCAGAATTTCACTAGCCGATGCAGAATTTTCATCTATCAAAACGACCACTTTATTAATATTAAAGAATCGTTTTCCTGTAGTCTTGTATTCATTTTTTTTATTGTTTCTTCCTTCTGTATAAAAAAGTAAACGCTCTTTCTCTTCAAAAATCTGACATAGGATATTGACTACTTCAGGCAAATAGCCTCCAGGATTATTTCTTAAATCAATAATCAGATGCTTTGCTTTATTATCCTTAAAATGTGTCTCGATTGCTGCCATAAATTCTGAATAAGTATGAGCTGCAAACCGATCTATTTTTATAACTTCTGTTTGTATATCGGGCAAATAATCGTACTTCACCGATTTTAATGGAATTTCTTCAATATTGAGTTTAAACTTTAAGGGTTGTCCTTCTCTCATAACACCCAATTCCAGACTCTGGCCGAGTTCTTTATGCATCATTTTCCGGATCTGGTCATAGTCCATTTTTTGTCCTGCGACTCCAATTCCGTCAATTGAAACAATCTTGTCAAACATCTTCAACCCTGCCTTTGCTGCAGGACTTTGATTAAAAACATTACTTACATTAATCGTATCATCAATAAAGTAATTTTCAATACCTATCCCATAGTACTTTCCATTCATGCTCACATTATTATCCTCCACCTCTTGAGGTGTCATATACACGGAGTGAGGATCCAGCTTTGAGAAGATGGCTTCCACGGCAGCATTGGTCAGCTCATCTGCATTGATTTTATCAACATATCTATTATCAATAAAACGAATCAGCTCTTCTACTCTTCCAGTTTGATAAATACTGTCATTTGGATAGGAGTGTGCAGAAATCAAATCTATTTCAGGCTTGTCATTCAACTTATATCCCAACATCATACCTATGGCAATAGTAGATGCCAGAATGAGCGGTTGCATTATATTGTAGGACCTATTCCCCTTTGATTCCAAATTAGTATCTTTTTACGCCTTTATATTAATATATGCTTTTCACTGCTGTTCTTCAATTTGTACTAACTAAAATCAGCAATCACCAGTATTATTACCAAATTCTTGCCAAAATCACAATTCTTCAACCTTTTCAGGAAAATTTGCCTGTTTAACTCTAAAAAATTGCATTCCCACCGTTGGTTTTACTTTTTCATGGCTTTCGTAAAACTATCTTTCAGCCCTACTGTAAGATTGAAAACTTGTTTTTCGGGGCTACTGTCGGGATCTGAACAAAAATATCCCAATCTGAAAAACTGATAGCTGGTGCCCGGTTGTGTATTGCCCAGTGATTGTTCTACTTTTGCAGATGCATTGATTCTAAGCGAGTCCGGGTTGAAAAATTCCAAAAAATCTTTTTCTTCATCATCAACTGGATTCGGCACCGTAAATAGGCGGTCATACATTCTCACCTCTGCGTCTAATGCAGTATCTGCATGCACCCAGTGGAGCGTACCTTTCGGCTTGATACCTGAAGTGTCTTCACCAGATTTGCTTTCCGGATAGTAGGTAGCGTAAATAGTAGTAATATTACCCTGATCATCTTTTTCTGCATGTGTACAGCGTAATATATAAGCGTGTTTTAATCTTACATCAGCACCGGGTGTCATTCTAAAGTATTTTGCGGGTGCATTTTCCATAAAATCTTCACGTTCTATGTATATCTCTCTTCCAAACAATAGAGTTCTATTGCCTGCACTAGGATCTTCAGGATTGTTTTCAGCAATCAGCTCTTCTTGCTTGCCTTCTGAATAGTTAGTAATAACAACCTTCACCGGGTTGAGTACAGCCATGGCTCTCAGGGCTGTTTTATTCAATTCTTCGCGCACACAAGCTTCCAGTAGATTGATTTCAATGGTATTTTCACGCTTAGCAACGCCAGCTTTATCACAGAAAGTGCGAATAGATGCAGGCGGATAGCCACGCCTTCTCATACCTGAAATAGTAGGCATACGTGGATCATCCCAACCACTGACATAGTGGTCATTGACGAGTTTGAGCAATCGTCGCTTGGATGTAATCATATACTCAACATTCATCCGTGCAAATTCAATCTGTCGGCTAGGGAAAATCTCAAGTTTTTCAATAAACCAATCATACAATGGTCGATGATGAATAAACTCAAGACTGCAAAATGAGTGCGTGATACCTTCAATAGAATCCGACTGACCATGTGCAAAGTCATACATAGGATAGATACACCATTTATCACCTGTTCGATGGTGGTGCTCTTTCTTAATCCTATACATAATCGGATCACGCATCAACATATTAGGGGATGCCATATCAATATTAGCTCTGAGCACTTTGGATCCATCCTCAAACTCTCCATTCTTCATCCGAAGGAAAAGATCTAAATTTTCTTCTATAGTACGTGACTTATACGGGCTGTTTACGCCCGGCTCATTGGGAGTGCCTTTCATAGACGCTATTTCTTCTGGAGTACTATCATCCACATAAGCAAGACCTAACTTGATGAGTTTTACGGCATATTGATACAATTCTTCAAAATAATCTGAAGCATAGAGCGCTTCACCATTCCACTCAAATCCCAGCCATTGAATATCATTTTTTATGTTCTCCACATATTCCGTATCTTCAGTAGTAGGGTTTGTATCGTCAAATCTGAGATTAGTACTACCTCCGTATTTGGCGGCTGTCTCAAAATTAATACATATAGCTTTAGCATGTCCTATATGAAGATATCCGTTGGGTTCAGGAGGAAACCTCGTTAATACCTTTCCATTGTGTTTACTACTTTTTAAATCTTCTTCTATGATTTGTTCTATAAAATTAAGAGAAGGTTTTTTTTCTTCTGACATCATAACTGTGATTTAATACGACGATATTCTTTACATTCTTTCAGGCATTTCCATACCTAAAAGGTCAAATACTTTTAATAATACTTTTCCGGTATTCTCACTCAGCGTAGTCCTGAATGCACGTGCTGCATCTGTTTCTGCATTCAATATGCGTACTTCATGATAAAACCGGTGATATTCTTTTGCCAAATTATAGGCATAATTGGCCAGTATAGAAGGATCATACGTTTTACCAGCTTCTCGAATAACGTCTGGCATCTGCATAATATTCCTTATCAAAGTCTTTTCAAACTCACTCAACGTTGTATATTCATCCGTTAAAGTAGTATCAAAACTAGATGCTTTCCGCATGACCGATTGAATACGGACATAGGCATTTTGAATATATGGCCCTGTTTGGCCCTGCATATCTACAGATTCTTTAGGATCGAAAATCATCCTTTTGCGAGGCTGAACCTTGATGATAAAAAATTTCAAGGCAGCCAGGCCTATCTTCCGGAGTATCTCGTCTTGCTCTGACTGGGGTAAAGCTGCTATTTCACCACGTTCAGCAGATACTGATCGAGCTTCTTCAATAACTTCCTGCATCAAATCGTCCGCATCTACTACTGTTCCTTCGCGAGATTTCATTCTGCCTGAGGGCAGATCTACCATACCATAAGACAAGTGGTACAAACCATCCGCAAAAGGCTCTTCTAGCCTTTTCAATATTTCAAACAAGACTTTAAAATGATAGTCCTGCTCATCTGCTACTGTGTAAATCATCTTTTCAACACCGAAATCCTCATAACGCTGTTGAGCAGTTCCTATGTCCTGAGTAATATATACTGATGTACCATCACTACGTAGCAAAATCTTGCGGTCCATACCTACGTCCTCAAGATTAATCCATACCGAGCCATCCGGCTCTTTATAAAAAATACCTTTATTTAATCCTGATTCTATCGCCTTTTTGCCCAAAAGATAGGTCTCTGATTCATAATACAACGCATCAAAACTGACGCCCATCTGGTCATAAGTAGCATTAAATCCCTCATACACCCAGCTATTCATCATCTTCCACAATACTATTGTATCTGGATCTCCTTGTTCCCACTTTATCAGCATTTCTTTAGCTGCTGCACCCAAGGTACTATACTGATTGAAATATTGATTTTTAAACTCTTTAAAAAATACTTCAGGTGATTTACCATTACCTTCAGATTGATAAAGTTTTTGCCCTGCATCAGATTGCTGAAAAATCTTGTATTCTTCGACAAAAGCCTGCTCAAATTTCACATAAAAGCTACCAACAAAATGATCACCTTTTACTCCGGCAGATTGTGGTGTATGATGATTGCCAAATTTTTGCCATGCCAGCATACTCTTACAGATAGCAATACCACGGTCATTGATGACTTGAACGTTTTTCACATCAAACCCATTGGCTTTCAGTATTTTGCTACATGACCAACCCAGCAATATATTCCTTATATGTCCCAGATGAAGCGGCTTGTTCGTATTGGGTGATGCAAATTCTACTAGCACTTTTTGACCATTGGCTGGAAAAGATCCATAATCGGCAGTACTATTAATTTGCCTCAAAACTCTAATCCAAAATTCGTCAGATAAGGTTAAGTTTAAGAAGCCTTGAATCGTTTCAAAACCTACAACTTCATTCAGATTTTCAACTAGCCAGTGACCCAGCATATCTCCAATCTCCGCAGGTGATTTTTTAAGCTTCTTGACCAGTGGAAAAATTACAAAAGTGAAGTCTCCCTTAAACTCTTTTCGAGTTTCATTAATCAGAACTTCACCACTATTCAGATCGGTATCAAAACAAGATTTTACCGCCTGAATAAATCCCTCTTTGACCTCATTCAAAAACTCCATTTTTGCTTTTCAAATTTGAAACTGCAAACATAGGGTTTTCAAGCCATAAAAGCCTATATATCAAGCAAAAATTGAATTTATTTACTAAATTTTTTATATGAAAAGATTACACATATGATTTTTATGTATGTATATTGTCAACAAATTTCTACACTTACTTCAATCCATTTTTATACCTAGTTTAGGATTTAATGATTTAAGCAATTTTTAATAAAATCATGCAGTTGCATCGTCAAAATAATAGTATCTTTGCGGCTACCATCTCAATATAAATAGTTTTTCAACATTTATTTAATTACAAAAATTATTGTTTGATGAAGCATTTTGCAATAATAGTTTGCAGTTTTTTATTTACCACTGTATTCTTTTCATCTTGTAAAGAAGATATAAGCGATAATATTCCTAATGAATATGCAAAAGTAGCAGACTATGACTACACTGTTTTACATCAATGGAACGACCTATGGTTACAACTGGATCGGGTCGCTCCTGGTTTTAGACCATGTCCTTCTGCCAATGCACTAGGCTATGTAGGAATTGCCAATTATGAATCTGTTGTTTTTGGCATGCCAGAATATAGGTCACTAGAAGTGTTTTATGGTGGCTTGAACCTACCTAAACCATTTTTTAATCAGGAATATCACTGGCCTACAGTATTAAATGCAGTGAATAATTATCTATATAGTCGCATCTTTGCAGAGGTAAACGCTGATATTTATAAAAAAATCAATGCGCTGTACCAGACGAATGAAAATAATTATAAGCAGTCAGTAACTGAAGAGGTTTTTGTTCGTTCACGAAATCGTGGAGTCGCTGTAGCAGAAGCTGTATGGGCTTGGATGAATACAGATAAGGTAGCAGTCGAAGCTCAGAAAAATCCGTTTGAAGGAAACAATTGGCAAAATTTAATCAATCAACCTGGTGCTTGGACGCCAACAGCTCCGGGACCGGGTGAAGGTTACTATCCAACTTGGGGTAAAACTCGTAGATTAGCTCTGCCAGAAGATTTGGTACTATGTGCTCCATATAAAAATTACACTGGAAAATGGGGTGAAAATGAAACCGATAATATCTACGCTCAAGCAAATGAAATCAATAGTTTCAGTGGAGAAAAAACGCCTTATGAATTTAAATGGATAGGAGAGTTTTGGTGTGATGAATTTGAGAATATAACCTTCAGTACTGCTTCAAGATGGCTAGCAATGGCTGATCAAGTATATGTAAATGAAAATGTGACGCTCGAGCAGGCCGTGCTGGCGAATGCAAAAATAGGCATTGCTATGCACGATGCAGCAATCGGTGCCTGGAATTCAAAATACCACTACAATATACAACGTCCTGAAACCTATATCATTAACAACATCAATCCTAGTTTTAAAACAGGTCTGGTTCATCCAATTGAAGGATACAGCCTTACTCCTTCTTATCCGTCCTATCCATCGGCACATGCTACATTCGGTGGTGCTGCTGCCGAAGTTTTGGCAAGTGTTTTTGGTTATAATTATAGCATGACGGATAATTGCCATAAAAACAGAGGAGAGTTTCTGGGCTATCCTAGAAACTTCAATAATTTTTATGAAATGGCAGTAGATTGTGCAAATTCTAGATTTTTACTTGGTGTAAATTATCGAATGGATGCAGAAGAAGGTGTAAAATATGGAACAAGAATAGGACAGGCTGTTAACAAATTGCCATGGAAAAAATAAAACAATAAGAAAGGACTGCTAAAAATCAGTCCTTTCTTATTAAATCATGTACAAATCAACATCTAATTAATACATTTTTTCAATATTAAATACTAACTTATGTCTTTACTAAATTCTTTAAAATTATTAGCAGGAATCGTATTAGTAACTGTTGCTTTCTCTTCATGTAAAAGCGAACAATCTGAAAAGCCTGCAGCCCAGGAAGAAATCGTTGAAACATACGGTTCAGGAGAAGTTTCAAGAAAATACAACAGGATTAATGGAAAAATAGAAGGTACCATGACTGACTATTTCCCCTCCGGCAAAATCAAAGGTGAGAAAAATTTTGTCAATGGTAAACAAGAAGGAAAAACGACTATCTATTATGAGTCTGGCAATCTAAAGGAAGTACAATACTACATCAGTGGCAAAAAGACCGGTGGAGATACTTTATATCATGACAACGGAACTATGATGTTTATCTGTCAATACAAAGATGGTATTGAAGATGGTATCATGAAAAAATGGGATGAAGAGGGCAATAAACTCTTTGATGGCAAATTTGATATGGGTAAGCTTATCGAAGTAGATGGCCAGCCTGTTAAGCAAGAGCCTAAATACGAGAATTATAATTAATCGCTTACTACTTCAATTTCGCTTCTAAAAAATAGTCTTTACATATGGCAAATCAGCTTCCGGAATTGCTGAGTATTCTAAATTTAGAATCACTTGGTGACGGACAATTTATTGGTAAAAATTTATTTATAGGAAGCCCAAATGTATATGGTGGTCAAGTATTGGCACAGGCACTGTCTGCTGCCAATACGACTATCCATGATGGTAAAGTACTGCATTCACTGCACAGTTATTTTATCAATCCCGGAGACAATGATCTGGATATTACCTACGAAGTTGAGATCATAAAAGACGGCAAATCCTTCAATACAAGAAAAGTGACTGCCTCTCAAAAAGGAAGGCATATCTTTATTCTCTTTGCATCATACCATCTCGCAGAATCAGGCATAGAACATCAAGCTACCATGCCCAACGTTGCACGTCCGGATTCATTGACTTCCTTTTCAGATTTATTTGCCGAATTCGCCCATAAATTTAATATCGAACCCCGCGGTATCTTCTCACCTAAAGGTCCTTTTGTTTTTTATCCGGTAGAACACTACGATCCCTTCAATCCTATCATTCGGCCGGCACGAAACCATACTTGGTTTAGAACTAATGGAATGCTGCCAGACGACCCATTACTCCATCAGATTACACTGGCCTATGCTTCTGATTTTAATCTCCTGATTACTGCACTTTTCCCTCACGGTATGTCTTTTCTGACCACACCGATGCAAATTGCCAGTCTAGATCATGCCATGTGGTTTCACAGACCTGCACGAACCGACGAATGGCTACTATATGCTGTACAAAGCAATAATGCTAATGGTGGAAGAGCTTTCTGTACAGGTAAAATATTTACCCTTGATGGTGTATTAGTGGCGAGTACAGCACAAGAAGGTCTTATCAGAAAACGCTGATAAAACACATGGTTTTACCTTTAAAATTATAATGGAATATTATTCTTCCAGCAGTTGTTCAAAATAACTGATGAATTCATTAATACTCATACTTCCTATGTCACCATGGCTCTGACGGCGTACAGAAACTTGGTTATTTTCGGCTTCTTTATCTCCTACGATAAGCATCAGAGGCACTCTCTTTAATTCCGCATCACGTATTTTTCTGCCAATAGATTCAGTTCTGTCGTCAATGAATCCTCGGATATCATGCTGACCTAGTATGCTTTTAATTTTTTCGCTGTATGGAATCAATCTGTCAGAGATGGGTAATATCGCATACTGATCCGGTGTGAGCCATAATGGGAATTTACCAGCAGTATGTTCAATAAGAATACTGATGAATCGTTCCATTGAACCAAACGGAGCTCTATGTATCATCACTGGTCTATGCGCCTGATTATCAGCGCCAATATACTCCAGTTCAAACCTCTCCGGTAAGTTGTAATCCACTTGAATGGTGCCTAGCTGCCACGATCTGCCCAGTGCATCTTTAATCATAAAATCTAGCTTTGGCCCATAAAAAGCAGCCTCACCATATTCTGTTACCGTCTCTATATCAAACTCACTGACTGCATCGATAATTCCTTGTTCTGCAGCTTGCCAGTTTTCATCAGAACCTATGTATTTATCAGGATTTTCTGGATCTCTCAGTGATATTTGTGCTGTAAAATTCTCAAATCCCATCTTCTTGATCACCTTGGTGGTCAATGCAAGTACCTGAAGAAATTCTCCTTTAACTTGATCTTTTGTACAGAAAATGTGAGCATCGTCCTGTGTAAATCCTCGAACTCTTGAGAGTCCGTGCAGCTCACCACTCTGCTCATACCTATATACTGTACCGAACTCACCGATCCTAAGTGGTAATTCTTTGTAAGATCGGGGACGAACTGCAAAAATCTCGCAGTGATGTGGGCAGTTCATCGGCTTCAACAAGAACTCTTCTCCTTCTTTCGGGGTTTTGATTGGCTGGAAACTATCTGCACCGTACTTAGCGTAGTGGCCTGAAGTAACGTAAAGCGCCTTGGCACCGATATGTGGTGTTACGACCATCTGGTAGCCCATCTTTTCCTGCTCAGCTCGTAGATAATTCTGCAAGCGCTCTCTGAGTTGTGTACCCTTTGGCAACCACATAGGTAAACCTTGCCCTACCTTCTCTGAAAACATAAAGAGTTCTAACTCTGCACCAAGTTTTCTGTGGTCTCGCTTCTTAGCCTCTTCAATCATCTCTAGATAATCAGTAAGCTCTTTAGCCTTGGGGAAGGTGATAGCATAAATTCGGGTCAATTGCTTACGCTTTTCATCACCACGCCAATAGGCACCTGCCAAATTAAGTATTTTGGTAGCTTTGATTGGTGAGGTGTCTGGAATGTGTGGCCCGCGGCATAGATCCGTAAAATTGCCCTGAGTATAGAAAGTGATTTGACCATCTTCTAGGCCATCAATCAATTCTAATTTATACTCATCACCCTTATCGGTAAAATATTTTATTGCATCTGCCTTAGACACTTTCTTTCTAACATAAGCACTTTTATTCCTAGCTAGCTCCAGCATTTTTTGTTCAATCTTAGGAAAATCTTCCGGTGTCAAGGTTACAGATCCAGTATCTACATCGTAGTAAAACCCACTCTCTATGGCTGGGCCGATTCCAAACTTAATACCGGGATACAATGCTTCTAGCGCTTCTGCCATCAAGTGCGCTGACGAATGCCAAAAAGTGGCTTTACCTTCCTTATCATTCCATGTAAAAAGACGAACCGAAGCATCCTTCTCAATAGGACGACTAGCGTCCCAAATTTCGCCATCTACAGAGGCAGACAGTACATTTCTAGCCAGTCCTTCACTTATGGACAGGGCTACATCCATTGCTGTCACTCCATGATCATATTGTCTGATACTACCATCAGCAAGGGTAATATTTATCTTTTGCATTGAATATTAAAAATTTGAGACCGCAAAGATACAAAATAAAGACACATATATAAAAGTAGTCTGATTACATCATTTCCGACAATTCAAACCATCTTTCTTCTTTTTCTGCAAGCTGATCATTGATCTCTTCAAGTGTTTTTGACAATTCCAATATTTTTTCAGGACTCAATTCCGAATCATTAAACTGCTCAGTGATTGTAGCTTTTTTTTCCTCTAGCTTTTGAATCTCCTTTTCCAGCCGAGCAAAGTCCTTTCTTTGTTCATACGTAGCTCTACCTTTAGATGCTTCTGCTGTGGATTCAACTACTTTTACGGCCTCTCTTTCTTCTATGGTTTCCTGCTTCTTTTCCTCACGATACTCAGAATAAGTGCCATTGTAATCTCTGATTTTACCATCACCCTCCAAGACAAAAAGATGGTCCACTAGCTTATCCATAAAGTATCGGTCGTGGGTCACAACAATGAGACACCCTGGAAAATCCATCAGATAATCTTCCAGTACATTGAGCGTGATGATATCTAGGTCGTTAGTAGGCTCGTCCAGAATCAGGAAATTAGGATTTTTCATTAGAATTGTAAGTAAATACAGTCTCCTTTTCTCGCCTCCACTCAACTGTGACACCAAAACACGCTGTTGAGAACGCGGAAACAGAAAGCGTTCCAGAAGAGACTCTGCTGACAGTTTCATTCCTTTATCCAGTGGTATATACTCAGCTATGTCTCGGACAACATCAATGACCATTTTATCATCTGACACATTGAGTCCATCCTGGGTATAGTACCCAAATATCGTAGTGTCGCCTACAACAATTTTGCCGCCATCAGGAGCAATTTGCTGAGTCAATATCTTCAAAAAAGTAGATTTACCTACCCCATTTGGCCCTACAATTCCTATTCTTTCACCTTTTTTAAACTTGTATGAAAAGCCCTCAAGGATTCTCTTATCTCCATAGTTTTTAACTATTGCATGTGCTTCCAGTATTTTAGAACCCAAGCGTGACGCTGCAATATTGATCTTCAGCTCATTGTTGTCAGTTTTAGTGTGTGCTTTTTCTTTGATTTCATAAAAATCATCAATCCTGGATTTTGCTTTGGTTCCTCGTGCTTGTGGTTGTCGTCGCATCCATTCCAGTTCTTTAGCAAAGAGTTTTTTGGTCTTCTCTAAGTTGACTGCATCATTCTGTAGTCTAGTTTCTCTTTTTTCCAGATACTGCGAGTAATTACCACGATAAGTATATAAGACACCTGCATCGAGTTCGAGTATTTCATTACAGACCCTTTCCAGAAAATAACGATCGTGAGTTACCATAAAGACCGTCAGATTAGGCTGTTGAAGATAGTTCTCCAACCATTCTATCATTTCTATATCCAAGTGGTTAGTGGGCTCGTCCAGAATTAAAAAATCTGGTTCTTCGATGAGTATTTTAGCCAAAGCCAGTCGTTTTCGCTGACCACCGGACATATTTCCTGTTTTTTGATTCAATTCGGTCAGCAGAAGTTTGTCAAGGATTTCATGAATTCTGGCTTCAATATCCCAAGCTTTAAGATCTTCTATACGCATCATACATTTTTGCATAAGTGCCTCATCCTTTGCATTGAGTGCTTTTTCATAATCTCTTACAGCTACAATGGCTTCATTGTCAGTGTCAAATACGGCTTCGAGTACGGTATCATTGGGATTAAACTCGGGATCTTGCTTTAAGATAGCTGTTCTTATCTCCTTTGATATGGTGATTCTGGCATTTTCACCATCAGAACCTTCCTCTCCACCTATTACTTTCAGAAGTGTAGTCTTGCCACTGCCATTTTTGGCTACTAAAGCAATTTTATCTCCCTTGCTGATAGATAAATTGATGTCCTTAAATAAGACTTTATCCCCGTAAGAACGGGTTACATTCTCCAGCAAAAGATACTGCATATTATTTATAAATTTTTAATCATGCAAAATTAGAAAATAAAATCCAATCAAATTCATTGATGCATAATTTGTTAATCGGGTTCATCTTACTAACTTTACAAGTTGATTATATGTTTTACATAGAGAAATAATAGAGAATGAACACTCAAAATAATCCTGCTACACCTGAAGGAATCCAACTAAAAAAAAGATATGTTCTCGAAGATTTGAAAACTTGTCGTCACTTGGGATTTCAGTCCGGCACACCACCTTTTCTACGTGGACCGTACAGCACCATGTATGTCGTTTCACCTTGGACAATACGACAATATTCCGGATTCTCAACGGCAAAGGACAGTAATGCTTTCTACCGTAGAAATCTGGCCGCAGGTCAAAAAGGTCTTTCTGTTGCTTTTGATCTGGCTACACACCGAGGATATGACTCAGATCATCCACGTGTAGCAGGAGATGTAGGTATGGCAGGTGTTGCTATTGATACTGTCGAAGACATGAAAGTACTCTTTGATGGAATACCTCTTGATGAGATGTCCGTATCTATGACTATGAATGGTGCTGTCATCCCTGTGATGGCGTTTTTCATCATAGCTGCAGAAGAGCAAGGTGTCTCGATGGAAAAGCTTACAGGTACTATCCAAAATGATATTTTGAAGGAATTTATGGTCAGGAACACTTATATCTACCCTCCGGGACCATCCATGAGGATTATTTCAGACATCTTCAGATTTACTGCCGTTCATATGCCAAAATTCAACAGCATTTCCATCAGCGGATACCACATGCACGAGGCCGGTGCACCTGCAGATCTGGAACTGGCCTATACAATAGCAGATGGAATGGAATATATTAGAGCCGGACAAAAAGCAGGTCTGGATATTGATGAGTTTGTATCCCGATTTTCTTTTTTTTGGGGCATAGGTATGAATTTTTTTATGGAAATAGCCAAAATGCGTGCAGGCAGATTGCTCTGGGCGAAGATAGTTAAAGAATTTGGAGCTAAAAGTGATAAGTCAATGGCGCTTCGAACACACTGCCAGACTTCAGGTTACAGCCTTACGGCTCAGGATCCTTACAACAATATTGCTAGAACTTGTATTGAAGCATTGTCTGCTGTATTTGGTGGCACACAGTCTCTGCATACTAACTCACTGGACGAAGCCATCGCACTACCAACCGATGCATCTGCTAAAATAGCGCGTGATACTCAAAAGTATTTACAGTCTGAGACTCGTATTACCTCAGCGATAGACCCAATGGGTGGCTCTTATTATGTAGAATCTCTAACGGCAGATCTAGCTGATAAAGCGTGGGAGCATATCTGTGAAGTTGAAGCACTGGGTGGAATGGCTGCGGCGATTGAAGCCGGTATTCCTAAAATGAGAATAGAAGAAGCTGCTGCCGCCAAGCAAGCTAGAATAGACAGTCGATCAGAACTCATCACCGGCGTCAACTTCAATCAGCGCAATAATGAACCAGATCTGGATATCCTCGTCGTGGATAACACCTCTGTAAGAAAAGAGCAAATTGATGCCATCACTAAAGTAAAAGCTACGCGTGATCAAACTGCGGTAGATACAGCACTGAACTACATCACAAAGGTGGCAGAATCAGGTGAAGGCAACCTACTCGAAGCAGCAGTAAATGCAGCCAGAATACGCGCCACACTGGGTGAAATATCCATGGCAATGGAAAAAGTTTTTGGTCGATTCACTGCCACCAATAAGACTATTACAGGCGTTTATGCAAAAGAAATAAGTATGAATGACAAATTTAAGGAAGCCCGTCAGCTATCCGATCAATTTGCTGAGCTAGAAGGAAGGCGACCCCGAATCATGGTAGCGAAACTAGGTCAGGACGGCCATGACAGAGGAGCTAAAGTCATTGCTACCAGTTTTGCAGATTTAGGTTTTGATGTAGATATGGGGCCATTATTCCAGACCCCTGAGGAAGCTGTTCGTCAAGCAGCCGAAAACGATGTACATATCCTGGGCATATCTTCCCTGGCAGCAGGTCACAAGACGCTCGTTCCACAAACGATAGAAGCACTGAAAACCATTGGTCGAGAAGATATTCTAGTGGTGGCAGGAGGCGTCATTCCTCCACAAGACTATCAGTTTTTATTTGATGCTGGTGTTGCCGCTGTATTTGGTCCGGGTACGATCATAGCAGAAGCCGCGATTGACATTCTTAAGATCATGATTGACAATATCAGATGATGTCAAATTTGACAGACTCATTATGACCATTCTGATCGGTAATGTATAATTGATAATGACCTTTTTTACTTTTGAATAGCATTTCATGATGTCCATTATTCGTCGTGCCTATATATTGATCATTTACAAACCAGTAGAGTACGGCTTTATCATCACGATGATAGGCTTTCATCACAATGTCTTGTTGCTTTGATACTGATTCTTTGGGCAAAAACACCTTGACTCCTTGATTTGGGTAAATAATCTTAAGCGGCTGTTCTCCTCTTGAACAGGCTGGACTAAAAGCAGGAATAATCCTATAATTGATATGCGCCTGTTTATAATAATACTCCATGTACGGGGGCAAAGTGAAAAAGGTATCCAATTTGACTGCGTTGCTTAGACAGTCTTCAGACAGCGCTAGACCTTGCGCATCTAATCCGACCACTTTATGCCATGTACAAGGTACATATCGATAAGACATTTTAGATACGTCCATCACTTTAGTTTGATTACACAATGGCCCAGCTATCTTTCCAGAATGGCTACAAATCCTTATAATTTCATGATCAGAATAAGCTGGCGGTCGTCCAAACCAATGGTTATCCGGAAGTACATTAAACAACTTAAACATCACTGGTGCAGCTTTACTTATACCTGTTAGTCCAAATCGTCCCTCACCAGTTTCATTACCTACCCATACTCCTACCGCATACTTCCCATTGAAACCTATAGCCCACGAATCTCGATGACCATAACTCGTGCCTGTCTTCCAGGCCACTTTATAATCTGTTCCATAAAGATCCCATGATTTTTCCTCCCGCGGACGTGTGAGATCGGCCATAGTGTTGACCGTGTGATGGATAGAAAATGCAGAAAAAGTAACCTCAGAAAGTGTTTTATGATGGACTTCATCCTTTAGAATCTTAACCTTATCAAATGGCGTAGAATATCCGGCATAATTTCTTGCCATTCCTTTATAAAGCCGTGTTAAGTCCCACAATGAAGACTCTCCACCTCCTAAAATTATACTTAGTCCATAATGATCTGCACCTTTATTCAAATAGGCAACTTGTAAACGGCTTATCCTATCATAAAAACTTTGCAACCCTGTAGTATTGAGCACTCTGACAGCAGGAACATTGAGTGATTGAATAAGCATATCACTAAAAGAAACTGCTCCTCTAAATTTCTTGTCAAAATTTTCAGGTTGAAAATCACCTATCACTGTCGGAATATCAGCAATCATCTCCTGAGGTAATAATTCGCCAATATCCAAAACATGGGCAAATAAAATAGGCTTCAACAAACTACCGTAACTTCGGGGCGCCTGTGCTACGTCAACGTAGGAAAATTTACCACTTTTTGAACGAACATTGCCATGATAGGCGATGAGTTGATTAGACTCTACATCCAGAATTACAGCAGCCAGGTTATTAATATCATCAGCTTGAAGAAATGAGGATTCTCTCTCCAGCAATTCCTGTGTTCGTAGTTGTATGTCATAATCAACTGTCGTATAATACACTGATTGATCACTATATTCTTTAGAGAGGTATTTTAATAAATGGTAACCATATTGAGGAATTTCTCCGGTAAATGTAGGTAATTCCTCGCCTAAATAAAGCCCCAGCTCTGATGCATCAAAATATCCTTTATCGTGCAGTTTACGAAGAAGAAAGTCTCTTTTCCTTTTGAGCTCAGCTCTATTGCGCTTCAAATTTGCAAAGGTAGGCGCATTAGGCATAACGGCGAGCAAGGCATATTCAGCCCAAGATAATTTATCCATTGGCCTATGAAAATACTTAAGAGCCGCAGCTTTGACTCCAATGACATTACCTCCAAATGGAGCTATTTCACACCACTCTTTCAAAATGTGCGATGAGTTGTAAAACATCCGATATTTAAGAGCAGATATTGTTTCCCATATTTTATTCAGCAATGTTCGCTGGCTGTGTCTGTTTTTAATCCTCATGATTTGCATAGGAATGGTACTAGCACCACGTACAATTCGGCCTGCTTTATAGTTTTGGATGGCGGCTTTAACAGCCGAAATAGGGTTAACACCAGGATGCCAATAAAAATATTCATCTTCGTAAAGGATGATACTTGCTTTGAGTGCTTCTGGCAATGCTTCATCTAGTGGAAAACACCACTGCTGCTCTGATGAAACATTAGCAGATAATAATCTATTGTCACGAGCGTACAATTGTTTACTGAACGCCGGTTTATAATCAGGTATAGGCATAAAAAGCCACAACACTATGAGTCCTGCGATTATAAATATCAACCTTCGGTATTTATGCACTCTGCGCCACATCATTCACACCATTTCATGTCTATTGTTCAACCTTTACTTTGTTTAAGGCCAATAAAAATCATAACTATTTACAAATCAAAGATATTGAAATTATCAATAATTGGACACAACGTCATAAAAAAAGAGCACCCTTTTACAAGGAATGCTCTTCAGTCTTGGTTATTAAAAGAGTAAATCTTTAGAACCGAATCAATACGGTCTTTATTATTCTTCTTTGTAGTATTTGACCATAGCCCAGATTTCTTTGTCTAGTCTAATTTCAGGCGCAAGGTCAAAAATGATAGTATGACTTGCGTAATCCTCAGGCAAGGCATCTTCAAGCAAAAACATACATTCTTCTTTGTCTTTTGAAAGATAGAGAGCTGCTGCTCTACAATATACCAGATCAGTTCCATATGTATGCTCATCCGCTTCATCCAAAACCTGCAATGCTTCATCATACAGTCCCAGTTTCACTAAAAAACTTGCATACTCTCTCCAGTATAAAGTTTCTTCAGGGCCTGTTTCAGTCGCTTTCTGAAAATTGATTGTTGCTTTATTGTAGTCTTCTACTGCTACATAAGCTTTTGCAAGTCCCAAATAATATTCTTCTCGTCTCGTCTCAATATCGATAGCTTTGTGGTACGCATTAATTGCATTATACCAGATGCCATCCTTAGCATAACACTCGCCTAGCAGATAATATGCCTCGTCGTTATAGCTATCTCTCCTTATGGATTTCAAAAGCCACTGCTTAGCTACGCCAATTCTGTTCAATTCAATATTACACTGTGCAATATTAACCATCAGTTCATGATTGGGTCCAAATTTGGTGTTTGCTTCTACGTAAATCTCAAGAGCCCTTTCAAAATTTCTTATTTCTCTGCAGATATCTGCACAATCCAGATATGCACTTTCAAATTCAGGATTTACTATAAAGGAATATTCCAGTGCTTCAATGGCCTTTTCGTATTCTCCAATACAAATATAACCATGCCCCAGATTGTACCATGCCTGATAATTGTAAGGATCGTTATTAATTATTGACTTGTGCAACTCAACACTATCTTCATACCTTCTGGACAGCTCTACACTTATCCATATCCTTTCCATCGCTTCTTCATTTCTACAGTCATGAGCAACTGCTGTAGCCAATGCATTGTACATTGCATCAAAGTCTTTCATGTGCTCATATACAAAGGACTCCGCGATGAGAATATCTACAAAATCACTCTTTGTAGCTCCTAAACTCAGATCTTGAAGTATTTCCTGAGCAAGGTCAAATTGCTTTTTGAAAGCATAAGCTCTTGCTTTTAAAATTCCAATTTCTCTCTCAAACGGTGCAACATTCTCTGCTATTCTCAACGTCTCCAGACCTGCATCAATTTTATTGAGATTGAGTTGTAATCTTGCTTTTACGATGTAAAAATCAGACCTGTACTTATATTGCTGTAAAGCAATGTCAACTACTTCCAGTGATTTCTCATATAAATACTCGTCTTCATAATATTCTATAAGTTGGAAAAATATCTTTTCTTCCAGATACCCAACTTCTCCTTGCTCAAATCTGCTTTCAAAATCTGAAACCAGATTAATAAAGGCTGTATCTCGTTTTATTTTGTTTTCCATACAATTTGTGAGTCCGGGATTAAATTGACGGTGTAAAGATAGATATTATTCAATGTGAGAGTAGCTTTTATAAAAAGTTTTTATCCACAATTTTTGAGTTTTTTATTGTATGGACAATACTTATATATGACTGTATATCAATTACTTATATAAATATTGGCTTTTTGTATGTTGATTAATTAACTGGCCTACATTTATTAATACATAGCTCTTTTTTATTAATTGATTTCATTTTTTTCTTTACAAAACAGCAGATATTTTAAGATTTTGAAAAAAAAATAGTGTTTTATCCACCTTTTTTACCAAAAATAGGTTCTCTATCCATGATTATTTTAATGCGGATCTCAATAAAAATTTTGCAGCATTTTAATTTTTATTAGCTAATTGTCCACACGCAGCGTCTATATCTTTGCCCCGACTTCTACGCACCGTACACATGATTTCGTTGCGTCTTAAATACAAAGCAAATCTATTAATCTTGTCATCATCAGCTTTTTCCAGAGGAACGCCTGCAACATGATTATACTCAATGATATTGACTACTACTGGAAATCGTTTACACAACTGTACCAGGTTTTCAGCATCTTCCAGACTGTCGTTAAAATTCTTAAATGCAATATACTCAAAGCTGATTTTATTCCCTGTCTTTTGGTAAAAATATTGTAGTGCATCTATCAAGTCTTCCAGTTTATTGGTATTGTTGATTGGCATTATTTTGCTTCGCTTTTCATTATCAGCAGCATGCAATGAAATAGCCAGGTTAAACTTAACTCCTTCATCAGCCATACGGTAGATCATTTTAACAATTCCAGCTGTACTTACCGTAATTCTTTTGGGTGACATATTCAAACCTTCTGGACTAGTCAGCATTTTGATACTGTCCATCGTACTGGAATAAGCTAAAAGTGGCTCGCCCATACCCATATAAACCACGTTTGTAAGCGGATGATCAAACGTATCAAGGCATTGTTGATTGACTTGTACAAACTGATCATAAATTTCAGATGCATCTAAATTCCTCGTCCTTCGCATTTGACCAGTTGCACAAAACTGACAGGCCAGGCTGCACCCTACCTGAGTGGACACACACAAAGTGTATCGACGATCAGCAGGTACCGGTATCAATACGGATTCAACTTTATTACCATCATGTAAAATAAATCGCGTTTTTATTGTACCATCTTCACTGTTTTGGATGATATCAGATTGAATCGTGTGAATTATAAAATGATCGGATAGTAAAATGCGCAATTCTTTAGGAAGATTGGTCATCTCATCAAAAGTAGTCGCACCTTTTTGCCAGAGCCATTCATAAATCTGTTTAGCTCTAAACCCTGGTTGGCCTATAGTCAATATAAAATTCTTGATTTCACTTTGACTCAGTCGTCTGATATCTGTTTTTATGCTATTGTTCATGCTGCAAAGATAGTGCATTTTGTGTGCTTACGCTGCTATTCAACATCATACATTTCAAATGGGTCATATAGCTACTCAATATTAACCCTTGCATGTACAATTAATTCACCATGAATCAAAAAACCATTAATATGGGTTGTATTGTGGAAACAACTAGTCAACGCTATGGTTTGGTTAATGATGATTAAAGTGATGTGAAAGTTGCCTTGAGGCTATTTTGACGCAGAATAGTTTATGATTATTAAATTTGATTAATGGCACATCACCGGGTTTTTTAGCGCTTCAAAAAAATTAAGCTCCAGTGGTAGTTTATACATCCATCCTCTATAAACTAAATAAAGGCCCATAAATAATGTAATGTACGGATATACTTTCCTAAATGATACCCCTAGTTTTTTTTGTAATGGCTGATGACCAACCATCACTGTTATCATACCCGGAAAGGTGCCCAATCCAAAAAAAAGCATAAACCCCATACTTCCCCACACATTGCCCAAAGATAACGCACCGACGATAGCAATATATACCAACCCACAAGGCAAAAATCCATTGACAACACCTAAAACTATAGAAGGCACTTTTTTACTTTTCTTCAGTAGTTCTCGCAAGGTACGACTCACCCATTGATAGGTTGTCTTCAAAAACGATACCTTAGCAATAGCCTGGTCCGGTTGAATCGAAAAAACAAAAAATAAAATAAGTATTATGCCCAGGAGAATAGAAACCACCCGCTGCATTCCACTAAATGCAACCATACTGCCTACCAAACCAAACAGCAGACCTAGCAAAATGTAACCAATCGTTCTACCAGTATTATACAATAGCGAACTTATCCATGACGACCATCCTCTGACTCCTTTACTATGATGTACAGCCATAGCAAGTGGGCCACACATCACAATGCAATGCAGGCTTCCAAAAAATCCTAAAGTAAAGGCAATCCAGTACAAAGTAAAAAAATTCTGTCAGATAATGATGACCTCTTCTTGATAATACGGTACTCCTTTTTGCTGCCAATTCAATTTAACTCTATATTTTCCTTTTCGCAATTCACTAACTGGGATTCTAAATTCAGCATTTGGATTCAATTCCAGCTTAAATACCTGATCTTCTTCCTCAGTTATGGGACTAAATAATTGCACTTTGCCGGTTATATTCGAATAATCATCTCCTGGAAATTTCAAAAGAATCCATTTGCCTCCATCTATCAGTTTAATTTGAACTTTTTGTGCTAAAGAAGCTGTATTTTGCTTCTTCTCCATCATGCTCTGATAGGCCAAATCTTCTTCATAATACTTTTCAACCACGAGACTATCATGCACCTTAGTAGATTGATAAACTACAAATACAAGCGTCAAAACGAAGAGGATCAAAAATAAACCTAAGCCAGTACCCCAATTGAATTTCATGTTCGATATTTTAAAGTTCAAGTTCTAAACATTCTGAAATAAATAACATCATAATCAGAGGCAATGTTAATAAATACTTTATTTAATCGGCCCAAAGAAAGTGGTCTTTACCTTTGTTATCAATTCTCCATCAGAATATACTCCAATTACTATCTTGTTCTTGCCACTTTCTAGCTTTTCTTCAGGAATTTTAATGAACACCGTACCCTTACCATGGCTATTCTTTGCTACTTCAGGTTGGACATTTCCAACAAACTCAAAAGTACCAACAGCAGGATCCAACAACTTAAATTCTATGTGCAAATCTTTACTGGTTTTATTGTCTAGCTGATAGTTGTATAAATTGCTGATAGTACCGTCTTCATTGCGCTGATTCAGTAAACCTCCAGCTCTTAAAAATAATACATCGACATCTGATCTCAATGCAAATAAAAGCACTTCTATGCCAATCAAAACGAATAATACTACTGAATAGCCAATTGTTCTAGCATTAAAAATATGACGTTTACCTTGAGTAATACCTTCTATACTATCTAGCCTAATCAATCCTCTCGGTCGCTCAATTTTATCCATCACTTCATCACAAGCATCCATACAGGCAGTACAATTTACACATTCAAGTTGAGTCCCATTACGTATATCAATTCCTGTAGGGCACACCTGAACACATAGCGAACAGTCAATGCAGTCTCCCAAAACCTGCTCCTTCATACTATCAAAATAGTCCTGTGATACATCTGCATTAGCTGCGGTTGTTTTCACAGAAGTAGCTGCCAATGGTGCCGGCTTCGCCATTGATTTTTTGATTTTACCTCTTGGTTCTCCACGTACAAAATCATAAGCGACCACTAGTGATTTGTCATCCAACATCACACCCTGAAGCCTACCATAAGGGCAAATAGTTATACACACTTGCTCACGTAAACTTGCAAAAACATAATAAAACACAGCAGAGAAAATCAACATAGCTGCAAAACCACCGAAATGCTGGCTCAATGGTTCAGTAATAATTTTCTTCACTTCATCAATTCCGATGATGTAGGCCAAAAAAGTATTAGCAATGATAACCGACAATACAAAGAATATAATATGCTTGCTAACTTTTTTAATAATTTTGTTTGTATCCCATGGTGCGACAGAAAGCTTTCTTTGTTCATTATGATCTCCCTCAATAGCATACTCAATTCGCCTGAACATCAATTCCAAGAATACTGTCTGAGGGCAAATCCACCCACAAAATAAACGGCCATAAACCACTGTAAAAAGAATAATAAACACCAGAAGGATCAGCATTCCTATAGCAAAAAGATAAAAGTCTTGAGGTCCAAAATGCATTCCAAAAATAATGAAATTTCTCTCCGGAATATTCAAGAGAACCAATGGTTCGCCATTCAATTTAATAAATGGCAAACCAAATAAAATCAAAAAATAAACATAGGAGAGCCATGTCCTATAATTCGTATATCTTCCCTTAGGTTTCTTGGGATATACCCATATTCGCTTTCCTTTAGAATCTACTGTGGCTAATTTATCCCTGAATTGACTCTCCTTATTTTCAGGTTTTTTAACTACTGACATGGAATATTAGAATTTACTTAATAATAATCAGATATCTAATGAATGTTAAAAGAATGGCAGGAAAATCCTGCCATTCAAAATCAATATGTTTGTTATAACTATACTAATTGATAATTATATATCAAACTGTACAATTAAAAATATCTCTATCCTTCACCACTTCCACCTTCAGCAGGAGTTTCGGCAGGAGCCTCTGCAGGTTCATATAATTCGCCTTGTGCTTCCTTCGGATTTGGAGGATTAGTTCCTTGTAATGTTAAAATATAACTAGCTGTTTTTTGAATAGCCGCAGGACGAAGCTGATCTTTCCAAGAAATCATTCCTTTATCAGGTACGCCATATTTGATTACGCTAAACACATTATTAATGCTCCCGCCATGTAGCCAATACTTATCGGTAAGATTCGGTCCAACAAGACCTTCCCCTTGCTTACCATGACAAACAGCGCAATTGGTATCATAAATTTCTTTACCTTCTGTAACAGCACTTTCATCGGAAAGCAATGTTACATTAGTTTCGTCTATGGAGCCTCCTTGCGCAGCGAGATGTTGTGCCTTTTCTATCTCAGCCTTTTCAACTGCTGCCTGATACTCTTGTAATTGGGTAGGGCCGCCGCCATAGCTATAATACCATAAATATCCTACACTAAAAATAATGGTAGCATAAAACAAATATACCCACCATGGAGGCATGGTATTATCTAATTCTCTAATACCATCATACTCATGGCCGGAATCGATTTCTGCTTCTTTTTCTACTGGGACTGAACCCCACATCCTCTTATTAAAGCGCTCCCACACAGACAAATGACTATCTGCTGTTACAGAAGTGTCCGAGCCAGAATATCCTGGCACATGAACTCTCTGATTGTCAATTAAGGTCATTACTACCCTATATCCGGCACCTAGCACACCCAATACAACCATAACTGAAAAAATTAATAGCGTATTGTTGTAAATTAATCTGAAAAAATTACTCATAACACTGTCTGTTCCTCCCATACCATCTTGAGCATGGACAGTAACAGAACCGGCCATCAGAACAACACTCATAACTCCATTTAAAAAGACCTTTTTCATTATTTTATTGAATTGTTTAAATATTGTTTAAAATTTCTACATTGTTATCAGTCATCATCCAAAGGCATATTCTCAAGCCTTTTTAAAACCTTATCATCTTTCTTAAAAATCAGATAGATACTTAGTAAAAAGACGATCACAAAAGTAACTAGAGCAAATATGCCCATCCAGTTTATATGTTCCATCCCTTCTAGAATATACTTCCCCATGATATCTGATAATTTATTTAATCTTAATGTCTGTACCTAAACGTTGTAAATATGCAATCAATGCAATAATTTCCTTACTTTCAAGGTTGTCTTGCATGATTTTATCAGCCTTAAGACTAGTAGTTATCTTTGCTGCCTGAGCCTTTAAATCTTCTACCGCTTTATCTGCGTATCCATCAGGATAAGGTGTGCCTAAAGATTTTAACACTTTAATCTTTGATGCCGTATATTTTGTATCTAAATCGTCTTCAAATAACCATGGATATGTAGGCATGATTGAACCCGGAGCCATAGATGTCGGGTCTAGCATGTGGTTGTAATGCCAGCTATCAGGATATTTTCCTCCAACACGGTGCAGATCTGGTCCTGTTCTTTTACTTCCCCACAAGAATGGTCGGTCATAGATGAATTCGCCTGACTTTGAGTATTCACCATATCTTTCCGTCTCTGATCTAAATGGTCTCACCATTTGAGAATGACATCCGACACACCCTTCTCTGATGTAAATGTCACGTCCTTCTAATTCTAGTGGTGTATATGGTTTGACTGATGCTATTTTAGGTACATTATCATCAATTAATAGCATAGGGATAATCTCTACAATACCTCCAATCATAATGACAATCATACTTCCTATAAGCATCTGAATAGGCTTTCTTTCGAGCCATCTATGGAATCCTTCTTTAGTCTCTGAAACATAAACAGCTCTAGGCGCGGCTGAAGCCTCTTGATCAGCAATAAGACTTCCGCTCTTAATCGTTTTATAAATATTATAGATTAAAATACAAACACCGACAAAATAAATCGTCCCTCCAATGGCGCGGATTAGATACATTGGCAAAATATGGGTTACCGTCTCCAAGAAGTTACCATATTGCAAAAATCCGTCAGCTGTAAATTGCTTCCACATCAGCGATTGTGTCCAGCCAGCCCAATACAATGGAATAGCATAGAACAGCATCCCTAACGTACCTAACCAAAAGTGAATATTTGCAAGCTTAACAGAATAAAGTTTTGTACCATAAATCCTAGGTATCAGCCAGTACAGCATTCCGAAAGTCAGCAGTCCATTCCATCCCAGAGCTCCAATATGGACGTGTGCTACTGTCCAGTCAGTATAGTGGGTGATAGCATTGAGAGACTTAATGGAAAGAAGTGGTCCTTCTAGTGTGGCCATACCATAAGCCGTAACAGCTACCACAAAAAACTTAAGAATAGGATCCGTTTTTACTTTGTCCCAAGCCCCTCTCAATGTCAGCAATCCGTTCAGCATACCTCCCCATGACGGTGCTATCAACATAACAGAAAAAACAGTTCCCAACGATTGTGCCCATTCAGGCAATGATGTATATAATAAGTGGTGTGGTCCCGCCCATATATACAAGAAAATCAACGCCCAGAAGTGAATGATAGACAACTTATATGAGTACACCGGTCTATTAGCGGCTTTAGGTAGGAAATAATACATCAAACCCAAGTAAGGCGTAGTCAGAAAGAATGCTACTGCATTATGTCCATACCACCACTGTATAAGTGCATCCTGAACCCCCGCAAACGCCTGAACACCATACGTTAGACTCACTGGTATCTGTATATTATTAAATATGTGAAGAACTGTAACTGTAATCCACGTACCTATATAAAACCAAATAGCAACGTATAAATGCTGCTCTCTTCTTTTGATTAACGTGCCAAACATATTGATACCAAAAACAATCCAAACTATGGCGATAGCAATATCAATAGGCCAGATCAACTCAGCATACTCATGGCTGCTTGTGAGTCCCATAGGAAAAGTGATCACTGCTGATAGAATAATCAGTTGCCAACCCCAAAAATGAATTTTAGATAGCAAGTCGCTGTACATCCTTGCTTTAGCGAGTCTTTGTAAAGAATAGTACACGCCGGTAAAAATACCATTACCTACAAAAGCAAATACCACTGCATTAGTATGTAATGGCCTAATTCTTCCAAAAGTAATTTGTGCAATCCCCATATTTAATGAAGGATATACTAGCTCCAGTGCTGCAATAATACCAACAAGCATTCCGATAGCCCCAAACGCAATAGTGGCGATAGCAAAGTTGCGCACTATTTTGTTGTCATAATTAAAAGTTTCTACATTCGCCATATTTCAAATTCATTTAAAAAATCAAATTATCAATTGGTGTTGTTTTTATTGTCTATCATGTCATCGTCCAGTAATATTCTCATACCAGGAGTGTACTCATCATCATATTGACCATCTCTCACAGCCCAAAAAAATGCTCCAAGAAAAAAAATGGCCAATATCAGGCTGATTACTATCAACAATAATATTACTTTCATTGTATTCAAAAATAAACTCTAAATTATATTTGCAGAACCTTTTAAAATATGATTTACATCATGCTTTCTAATAATTCCATCAAATTTAATTTATAAAATTTACATATTATTGATTGTCTTTTGTTTATATATTTTTAATTGTTTCTTTTAATTGTTTATTCAAAAAATAATTTTGACACTATTTTTACAAAAGTTAAAAGTACGTCGAATTTTTAGAATTTGAACACAACAATATGGCTTTTTTTTAAATTTATTTATAAAAGATGCAATTTGTTTTTAATTCTTCAATGAATTGCTGCACTAAAATTCCATTACATGTCCCCAATTTTAAACTTTAGAATACTCGGCCAAGGTACTCCTGTGATTATACTGCATGGTCTATTCGGAATGCTCGATAACTGGGTGAGTTTTGGAAAAAAACTCGAAGATGCAGGCTACATGGCAGTATTACTTGATCAGCGTGATCATGGTCGCTCAGAGCATACCACAGACTTCAGTTATCCTTTACTAGCAGGTGATCTTCGAAGATTTATGGATGAGAACTGGATGTTTGAGGCGATTATGATGGGGCATAGTATGGGTGGCAAAACCTGCCTGCAGTTTGTCAACGAATTTGAATCTTATGTGCGTAAACTCATTATTGTGGACATGGGCATTAAACAAAACGTTGATGGCCATCAGGCGGTATTTGATGCACTTTTCTCATTTAATCCTGATAAAATCAACAGTCGAAATGAAGCTCAATCAGCAATGATGCAATACGTAAACGATCCTGCTACTGTCCAGTTTCTTATGAAAAACCTAACCAGAAAGAAAGATGGCGGATACGAATGGAAAATGAATCTACCTTTACTCCATGAAAAATACACGAACATAATCGAGGCTATTCGTTTTAATCATCCGGTAGATACGGAGGCCTTGTTTATTAGAGGTAGTCGCTCAGATTATATACTTGATGAAGACTGGCCAGAAATCCAGCAAACATTTCCTAATGCAACGCTCAAAACAGTAGAAGGTGCAGGTCACTGGGTTCATGCAGACCGACCGGATGAACTTTTTCAGATTATAATTGATTTTATTTAATAATTCTTTTGATTTTACGTTTTAACAATAGACTCACCTTATTATTTATATATAATGACTAGAAAATTTAAGGCGATTATTATAGCTGTCGTGGTTCTGACAGGAACTGCAGCAGTTACAATAAATAATGACAAGTTATTTGAAATATCAAAAAATCTGGAGATTTTTATCAGCGTCTATAAAGAATTAAACAATAATTTTGCTGATGAACTAGATCCGGGTACACTTATGCGTACAGCTATTGATGCAATGACAAAATCGCTTGACCCTTATACTAACTATATGTCTGAATCACAGATGGAAAGTTATTGGATCAGTGATGATGACAGATATCAGGGTATCGGTGCTAAAATCAATCTCATAGATAAAAATGTGACTGTAACTGAGGTGTATGAAGGTGGACCTGCAGCTGAGGCTGGCATTAAAGTTGGCGATATTATTACTTCTCTAAACGGTATTGATATAAAGGGAAAAATAATAGAAGACATTAATGTTATTATGAGAGGGATACCGGGTACTGATATCCTTCTTGGCATCCAGTCTTCTGGTAGTCCATCTGTTGAACCTAAAACAATCACACGAGGAGAGGTTAATATTCCCAATGTACCCTATTCCGGCTTTGTCAGTGAGGATGTAGGTTATATTTCATTAACTATATTTACTCAAAATGCATCTGATAATGTCAAACAAGCATTACGCAAACTAAAGGAAGAAAACCCTAATCTCGCAGGCGTCATCTTAGACCTTCGACACAATGGCGGTGGTTTGCTTCATGAAGCCATCAATATTTGTAATATATTTATGCCACAAGGGGAAATAGTAGTTACTACCAAATCTAAGATTAAGGAAAACGACCAAGTTTACCGAACAACTTTACAACCTGAGGATCTTGAATTACCTGTTGCTGTACTGATAGACAATAAATCTGCTTCTGCTTCAGAAATTGTCTCGGGCACACTTCAAGATGTTGACAGAGCTGTGTTAATCGGTCAGCGCTCCTTTGGTAAGGGCCTAGTGCAAAGCACTAAGGACTTGCCTTATCATTCAAGGTTAAAGTTGACAATTTCTAAATATTATATTCCCAGTGGGCGATGTATTCAAGGCGTAGAGTACGAAAACGGAATACCTGTTGATATCCCGGACAATAGAAGATCTAAATTTAAAACTAAAAACGGAAGGACCGTCTTGGATGGTGGTGGTGTTACGCCTGACATCAAGTTGCCTGCACCTGAACTTCCTGCAGTGGTCAATGCACTCAATGACCAATATATTATATTCAAATATGTCAACGAATATTGTAAGAATAAAGACAAAATAGATCCTATCGCTTCTTTCAGGTTTACGCAATTTGACGATTTTCTCAATTATGTCAAAAAATCGAACTTCAAATACGAAACCGAAGCTGAAAAGATATTAAACAATGCTAAAGCGGCTTTTGAAAAATCAGGAAGTAATAGTGTTGTGAACGATATTAAAACGCTTCAAGATAAAATTATTGCAGATCGACCTACTGAATTACAACGATCAAAAGATGCTATCATTAAAGAAATTGAAAAGGAAATAGTCTCTAGATATTACTATCAGAAGGGTAAAATCCATCAAGCTCTGGATAATGACCCTGAAATCAGTGAGGCCGTCGCAGTACTAAAAGACACTAACCGGTATAAAAAGATATTAAGCGGCAAATAAATTGCTCATGCCTATCATCCTACAACTTGACACTTCCACAGAAGTATGCTCGGTATCAATTAGTAGTAATGGGGCTATAGTTACTCTTGTAGAAAGTAGTATTCCTAATAGCCATGCCGAATTGCTTACTGTACTTATAGATCAATCTGTACAAAAGGCCGGAATCAGATTAAAAGACCTTGATGCTATAGCCATCAGTGATGGTCCGGGATCCTATACCTCTTTGCGCATCGGCGCCTCCACTGCCAAAACTATCTGTTATGCTTTAAATAAGCCCTTAATTACTATTGATAGTTTGGTCATATTGGCTTCCGGCGTACCTAATGACAGGTTAAGTGAAGGTGATCACATTATACCGATGATTGATGCCAGACGAATGGAAGTATATGCAGCGGTATATGATTATAATAGAATGCCAATAGTAGAAAAACACGCTGTAATCCTAGACGAGCATACTTTTCAGCCTTATTTAGGCAATCATAAGTTGTATCTTTGTGGCAATGGTGCTGAAAAATATTATAAAGCTTTTCCTCTCCCTAATGTAGAATTACTACATACTTCAACTAGTTCTGCCTATATGCTGAAGCCTGCACTCGAAAAATTTCTTAAACATGAATATAGTGATGCTGCTTACTTTAGTCCAGATTATATTAAATCTCCTAACATCACAAAATCAATAAAAAAATTATTTTGATTTTTAAAACTTTATTCCATATAATTTAGTTATTTATATATTGACAATTTTGTCATATATATTGAAAAATCAAATAATTTCTCTCACATAATACTGTTTGGCAAGGTTATTGAATTACTCTATCCGAATTCCGTGAACTAACAAATAATTTCGCATGAGAAATAAGAAGAACGAAACCGTTACGTTAAAGAAAGGAGGTAAAGAAGTACAGCTTGATTATGCTGACCTCAGAAAAGCGGTATTAGTATTGAGAGCTGTAAACCACAAGCTTCGACAGCGTATCATCGATCTCCTTGAGGATGGTGAGACGATGACAGTCACTGATATTTATATCAAGCTGAGACTAGAACAGTCTGTTGCTTCACAACACCTTGCAATTCTTAGAAGAGCCGGTGTGGTGGCCACAGACCGACAAGGTAAGTTTATCTATTATTCTCTCGACAAGGAGAGATTAAGTCAAATTTCAACATTAGTTGAGGATTTGACCAGTTAACAACTTACTTTTAGTTGTGTGTTATTATTTAATGAGCATCAATCTTTTGTGATACGAAAATTTTACCTTTTATCATCTTTTTGAGTTCCTTTCAGACCTAGAGATATTTTTTTTATTACAAATTAACATTTTTTTATATATTTTCTTTGTCATATTAAAATATCTCTTCATATTTGTGCCAAGGTCTTAAATCTAAAAATAAGAAACACAAAATGAAAGGTACAAAAGTCACTTTTGAAACCGACAAATTAGAGTATGCGTCGGAATTGATGCGAGCATTAGCTCATCCCCTACGGTTGAAGATTTTGGAGTTCATTGATCAAAATGAAACCATAAATGTCAACAAAATATACAGCACACTCAATCTGGAACAAAGCATCACATCTCAACATCTTAAAATATTGAGAATGGCAGGGGTTGTTTCAGTTGAAGTCACAGGAAAATTCCACATCTATAAAGTGAATTATGATGTGGTTGACAAAGCTAGTTATGCTGTCAAAAGATTTGTAGGCAAAGCTTAAAACTCAAACTTTCCAACTAAAAAAGATAAAAAAGCAGTCGTCGATTAAATATTGACGATTGCTTTTTTAGTTTTCTTTTCTATACATTGCTCTCCAATAAACTAGTTCTTTCTTTTTAAGTATATATTCATTGTGAGCTATTATCCATCCATATTTACCATCCAGAAATCCAGCTTTCAAAATATAGGTACGAAAGAACCTAAAAGTCGGACCTAACCATTGTTTATACCTCTTTGGCTTTTTGCCTTGTCTTATCCATTCTTCAGCTCTCATTTTTGCATAGTAGTCAAACTTTTGTTCCATGTGTACTTTGTCAATAAAACTATAATGCAACAACAATCCATCCACTTTTGTGGGTTGGACTGTCTTGGTAGCTACCAGTTTCTCATGCACCTTACTGTCATTCCATCTCATCACCTCCCGGTTAAATAGTCGTATGTTCCAATCTGGAAACCAACCGCAATACTGCACTGCATAGTCACCAAAATAGGTCTGGATATTAAATTTATATACTTTATTTAATTCCGGTTTTAACTCTTTAATATTTTTGATGAGTTCATCATTTGGTATTTCGTCAGCATCCGGACATAATATCCAGTCATTGATGGCTAGACTCACTCCAAAGTTTTTATTTTCTGAATATCCTTCCCACTTTTTTATATACACTCGAGCGCCCATTTCTTCACTGATGTATCGGGTTTTGTCGTCAGAACGATGATCTAAAACCACAATCACATCATCTGTAATTTGCTTCATGGCACGAATACATGAGGCAATAGTCCGCTCTTCGTTTTTAGCAATGATGACTGCACTATATATGCTACTTTTCATCCCTATAGGATTTTACCGGATGCTATAAAATAAGGGTTGACCATCGTCGGTTTATTGTATCTAAGCGATTTTCCTGAAGTAGCTTCTACTAGTTGTCCTCCTGCTTCTTCTATTAATATCTGGCCGGCAGCTGTATCCCATTCCATTATGTGAATCATCCGTGGATAATAATCTGTCTCTCCTTTAGCAATACTTACAAACTTGATTGCTGAGCCTTTTTCAATCAGTATCGGTTCATTCAGAACATCAATATATGACTGAGTAGCCTGATCTTTGTGATTCTTACTGATGACTACTCTAATGTTTTTCTGATCTAAAGTAAAATTACTGACGCTTAATCTTAAATGATGACCATCAGCCTTGTATTGAAAAGCCCCTTTCCCTTGAATGGCAAAGTACATCCCGTTCTGTATGGGAATATATAGAAAACCAGCAACCACTTTATGGTTGTGAATCAACGCCAGATTAATGGTAAATTCATCTGTGTGTTTGACAAATTCCTTTGTTCCATCCAGTGGATCCAGTAACCATAGCCACTCCCAATTTATTCGTTCTTTATAGTCTTGAATCGTTGCCTCTTCAGAAATTATCGGAATGTGCGAAAACAGTTTCTTTAGACCCTCAGTAATGATAACATTTGATTGCAAGTCTGCTTCTGTAACAGGGCTATTGTCGTGTTTTCTTTCAATATTAAAGTGACCATACTGATAAATATCAAGAATAGCCTGACTAGCTTTGGCCAGTAGGCTATAAATCTGATCAACTGATTGCTCCATTAACGCTAGGTCTATAATGGATCTTTCACCATTATCTCCCTGCATCATTACTTAACGGTAAAATTGATGTTTTTTGTAGCTGTATTTCCTGCCTTATCCTTAGCTGTCACTACAAAATATGATGAGCCTGCTTCTGCATCAGCCGGTATAGGAAGCTGGATATTAGCAATCGTATGTTTTGTTGGCGAATCAAATGTATTGACCTTAATATCGCCAATAACAATCTCTGCTAGCTCTGTATCATCAGTAATAGTACCTTCTACAGGATAGGTTTTGCCTTTCTCTAAAATGCTTCCGTCAGCAGGTGATGTAATAGTAATAACCGGAGCAGTTACATCGTCCTTGCCACAAGCCGCTATCATAAAGATTGCAAACAAGAAAACTGATAATTTGAAAAATTTCATATTGTTTTATTTATTATTCCAGTATTCTAACGATACATCATGTTGTTTTGTTGTCGGTATTTAAAAATACAGGCTCTAGGTGTTTGATTTTGTCCTTCGAGATGCTCCAGCCTAGTATCATCCCACCACCACCAGCACCGCAAAGCTTCAGATAGTATTCGTCAGTTTGAAGGCCTTTTTCCCATAAATGTAGATATGCTTCGGGTATCATTTCTGAAAATGCTTCTAATTGTAACTCACTAATCTTGCGAACAACAGCTCCGTTATTAAGAAAATCATTGGCAAATAATGTTAAAATAGCTTGTGTATTTAACTTCTTGAGCTCTTCTAACACGTTTTTAAATGCTTTTTCGACACACTTTATTTTAAAAATTTCAACATAATCTGTTGTCTTACGCGAAATACCTGTATCTAACATGAAGAAATTTGATAAATCCAAAGGCGCTTCATTCAGAGCAATGCAACCAGAATTGCTAAAATATACCGGACTATCAAGATAGGATACAAGCGGATCCATTCCAGAACTTACACCATGAAAGCAACTTTCTGCCTGCGCTAGAACGTCCTTGATTGCTCCTAGAGAAGCGTCTTCTTTTATACCATATCTATCATAAAAGGCGGCTATCAAAACACCACTACTGCCTAGACCATATCCAAAGGGAACATCTGCATCAAAGGTCAATCCATTATCTATATCAACTTTAAACCGCGTTAAGTCATAATATACTCCCAGTTGGTTAAGGTGGCAGTAATTATACAATTTCAAAAGTATCTCCGTAATATACTGAGAAGAAGACAAAAAACTAAAACCACCCTTGTATCCATTAAAAGGAACTGCCAGCGCTTCTGAACCCAAAGTCACTGTATATTCGCCAAAGAGCAAAATTTTTGAATTAAAGTATTTTGTGGATTCAGACAAAGATATTTTATGATTCATGAGATAATTTGATGTAAAGTATTACATTTGCAGTTACAATATCAATTATCAAGCACAAAAATAAGAAACATCATGACAAGACAGGAAGAATCTGTAGGATTATACTGGATTTATACTTTAGCCTCTCTGGCTGGTATCGTTTTATTTTTGCTTTTCAAGCCTGAGTGGTTTTGGGTGATGTTGCCACCATTTTGCACTTATTTTGTCAAGGCAATGAGGTGGATGTAATCTCTTCCATAAAAGCAATCCCTTCAAATTTGTTCATTTTCAGTTGAGGGACTGACTTCGGTTAGTTTCTGGGTTAATGTTTTATCCTAACACCAAGTTCATTGGATATTTGACTTGCTTTTCTTTCCAATCTTAAGTACGAAGTATAACTTTGTATCTTAATTTTAATACATCGAATATTGGCTAGATATTTCATCCGACTTTCCTATTGTGGTACAGCCTACAATGGCTGGCAATCTCAGCCACATAAAGGAACAATCACTATTCAGTCCACTATAGAAAACGCCTTACATACCTATCTAAGAAAAGATATACCTATAACTGGATGTGGACGTACAGATACCGGCGTACATGCTAAAGATTATATCGCCCACTTTGACTTTGAGCCACTGGATGATATTCCTACCATTATTCACCGACTCAACAGAGTTCTACCAGATGATATAGCGATTCACGATATTTATCGGGTAAAGGATGATGCTCATGCAAGATTTAACGCAATATCTCGCTCTTATCAATATCGTTTACATACCAACAAATCACCATTTAAGCCATATTCTTATTTTTATTTCTATGACACGCCCGACTTGTCCGTTCTCAATCAGACCGCTAATCTTCTGCTGGAATATACTGACTTTACTACCTTTTGCAAGTTGCATTCTGGTGCAAAAACTATGGACTGCCATCTGACAGAAAGTGCCTGGATTAAAAATGGAGAGGATTATACTTATAAGGTTACTTCAGACCGGTTTTTACGTGGCATGATACGGTTAATTGTAGGCATGTGCCTGCAGGTGGCAAGAGGCAAAGCGTCACTTGAAGAAGTCAAAAATGCTCTAAATAATCAAGATCGTCTATCGCAAGACTGGAGTGTTCCAGCCATTGGTCTGATGCTTTGTGATATTCAATATCCCGACACTATAAAATGGTATGAATCTTAGTCACAATTAGAAAAAATAAACCGATACATCTTCATTTCGTTTATAGTATGATATTGATTGTATGTTTGTGAAAATGATTGACCGCACAATAATATGAATTTTGATTTAAAAGGCAAAAATGCACTAGTTATAGGAGGTTCTAAAGGCCTCGGCAAAGCATCCGCTGTAGCATTGTCTCAGCTAGGTGCTAACGTCATCTTATTATCCAGAAATAGCGACCTGCTGCTGGATGCAGTAAATGACTTAACCATCAATGATGGTCAGCACCATAGCTTTATAGTAGCTGATGTTACTGATGTAAATGGTCTCCAGAGAAAAGTAAAATCATTAGTTCAGAATCGGCCAATACACATACTCATTAATAATACTGGAGGCCCTGCACCTGGTGCGATCTTGAGTGCAGATGGAGATGAATTTAAACAGGCCTTCAATCAACATCTTATCGTCAATCATACTATTGCTGGTTTAGTGGTTCCAGGAATGAAAAAATACGGCTATGGACGCATCATAAATATGATTTCAGTATCGGCCAAAACGCCAATCACCGGACTAGGCGTATCCAACACGGTGAGGGCAGCTGTAGCCGCCTGGTCAAAAACCCTTTCCAATGAACTTGCTCCTTTTGGCATCACGGTCAATAATATTCTGCCAGGCTTTACTCATACTGACAGCCTCAAGGAATTCATAAGCAACAGAGCCAGTAAGACTGCAAAATCTATTGAAGAAATCGAAAACGAACTGAAATCAAATATTCCAATGGCCAGATTTGGCAAGACTGAAGAAATAGCTGCTGCGGTTGCTTTTCTGGCATCACCAGCAGCTTCTTATATCACAGGTGTCAACCTCCAAGTGGATGGTGGTTCTACCGCCTGTTTATAACAATACCCTACGACTTTATAACAACAAAGAAGGAGAAAAATTTAGAATGACATTTTGCCAAAATTTATCTAACTTTAATATGGTAATATTCAGCCTGTTAATTTTAAATAAGAAGAAATGGATTAGTTAGAAAATATAACTATAACACTATGTAACGCCGCTCTAGCTAAGACAGAAAACAGATATACGGATAAAATGATGTAATACTTTCATGTTGTAAATATCAAAGCTCTAATTTTGAATTATATTATAACCTAGTAACTTAATAAAGAACCAGTAGGTATCAATTATCCAAAAAAATAAAGGCAAATTCGTTCTGAAATTGCCTTTATTTAAAAATTAGTACAATATTACTTTGACAATAATTCTACGTATTCCTTTGCTTTAGCATGCTCCGGATTGTAAACTAATACTTTTTCAAATGCTTCCTTTGCAAGTTTATTATCATCAGCATTGACATAGCCATATCCAAGATACATATACGCATCAATAATGTAATTGATATATGGTGTTCGTTGTTCCATTGGCGTTTCATCAATTACTGTAAGGAAATTCTTAAAATTCTCCATAGCAGGATATGTCAAATGATCCGGATCTCTTTTTTCTACACATTTTGCTATATTATACCAGGCCATTGCATAATTTGGAGAAATTTCAGTCAACTTTTTAAATTCTAACAAAGAGGCTTCATAATCCTTTTTAGCATAGAAAGACCCAGCTAAAAGATACTGCTCAATCACCTGTAGATCATGATATTTTGCTTTTTCTTTGTAAAATCTAATAGCATTTTCATAATCCTTCTCATCATAAAATTTCTTAGCGAGATTACCCAATACTTCGTCTCTACCAGTAGAATCCTTTTTCCACATTTGATGATAATATCCCAGAGCCTTGTCATAATCCTTCAGACCCATAGCAATCACTCCTTTATAGTAGATATCTGCATCATATTGCTCTCCTGTACCACTCGCAATACTGGAATCAAGTTGCATCATATATTCATTTGCCTTTTCAAACTCTTCCTTATTTGCATACGCATAAGCAAGCCATCTATTGATAGAATAATCACTACTTGTACGCTTCAGCTCATCACCTAATTCTATTGCCCTGTCATAATCGCGTGCTTCGGTCACCATAAATCTCAATAGTCTGATTTTGGCCAGTTCATCTGTTCCAGCAAGTGACACATATTTCTCTAATATAGGTAATACTTTATCATTCATGCCGAAACGCATATAGGTTTCATACAGCGTCTTATATGCTGGTGCATAATCAGGGGCCAACTTAACAGCTTGTAATAAATTACTAATAGCAAGGTCTCTATTATCAGTGGCACGCCATATTTTTGCCATAGAAATATATGCTTCTACATTTTTATTATCTTTTTTGACTGCCGTTTCATAAGCATTCATAGCGTTGCCGGCTTGATTATCTGCATCAAAAGCATCTCCCAAATGTGCCCAGTAAGCACCGATAGAAGGGTCAATGTCCCTAGCTTTAGTTAAATATTCAATAGCCATTTTATAGTCAGGTTTCCTACTGTAAAGATATACATCTCCGATGGCAGCCTGTACCGCAGCTGACTTTTTATTCCGCAAACTTATATAAGAAAGCTTCTTTTCTGCTTCCTCTGTTTTACCATCTTCAAGCAACATTTGTCCCTGACCAATAGTACATAAAACACATTTTTTATCTACCTTCACTGCCTGATCAAACAATGCTGCTGCAGCCTGATATTCTTCCAGTTTATATTTAATTTTTGCAAGATAATATATTGGAAGTCCTTCTTTTGGTTCTTCTTTTGAAATTTTTTCAAAATAAGCTGTGGCCTCACCATAATTCTCATTCTCTATCATCCTAATGCCAGGTGCCAGGTCAGTTTGTGCTATTCCCTGAATACCAGAAAACAATAATATCCCGACGACCAATTTTAAAACGATTTTCATTTTCAAAAATTTAATTGATTTGTTAATACTATAATTCTAATTGCAATAATTATTCTACGACTTTAATTTCTGTCAAACCCTTAAACTCAACCCACCTTTCTGATTGATACTCAGGAAGTAGCCCTGCCTTAAGCATTATTTTCTGCCCTCTCTCCCCACAAATAAAAGATGCAAATCCTAAACTTACATCCGTGATACCCAACCTTCTAATAAAGTATAAATCTCTAGTAAATGGATATAAACCATTCATATTAGCTTGAGAAGGATCGTAATATAGTTCCGCTGTTTCTGGAGTACTACCTGAAATACTTAAAACTTTCACCTCGCTAAGTATCTCTCTAGCATCAGGATCATCCTCATCAGAAACATTGCTCCAGTCCATTACTCCTATTCTATCCGGACTTTCATTTACCCACTGAATTAACGCTGTCCTATTTGCTAATGCATATACCCTTTCAGAAAGAGGCTTGCCCTTTAAGTGCTTTAACAACTCTAATGCAATACCTGAATTTTTATTCTCAATTGCAAAATCCCGTTCAGGAGTAGAGAGCATTTTAATAATATCTTCGTACTTATACTTAGATTGTTGGTGATTTTTACTAGCAATAAATGCTATTGAGCTCTTACCAAAAAGATATTGACGCGGCCATACTTCCTTCTTCTGAAGCTGGCTTAACTCTATGCTATCCAGCCCGTGAGAAATAATCATCACATCAATGCTGTCAGCAAAAAATTTCCGTTTAATTTCCATCTCAGATGCATAATGCATCACAATAAAGGCATGCGGATAAGCGGCTTCGAAAACCTCTCTTTGTTGCTCTATAATCTTATTCAAACTTTCATCACCCCATACTTCTTCTCTCCCGGTCAAAGGACTACCTTTAATGACGACCTCTCCAGCTTCATTTGTATTTTTACAAGACACTGCAAAAACCAACAAAAGCCCAGTAACCAATATGTTTAAAAATGCTTTCATTTATTATATTGACGTTGATTGATAATAGCAAGTTTTATTCCAAAGGTTAAAAATTTACTAAATTCTATTACCTTGAATCAAAATCTTCCTAGAGTTATTTAATACGTCATCCCGCAATTTTAAAATGAATTAAAGTTAATACAATTGATTATTTAAAAAATAGGCCTGACACAAATTGTATAAGGCCTATTTTGACACTATTTTACTAATATACTTTAATGCTCCGCTACATATCCTCTATACAATCTCCAAATACCATAAATTATAAATAGAGGTGCTAGAATCATGCCATTAGGAATTACATCGTATAACCAAGCAAAAATACCCATTCCGATAATACTAATACCTAGTATGTAATTAGTATATCTATTGGTTTTAAACATTTTAATCTTGAAGGTTAAAGTTAACCGGCAATATATATTTTACTCTTACCGGCTTACCATTCATCTTACCAGGATTCCACCGTGGCATTCCTTTGACTACCCTAATGGCTTCTTGATCACATCCACCACCTATACCCCTCAAGAGCTCCACTTCCTCTATTGCTCCGGTTTTTGAAACTACAAAAGACAAAATTACTTTTCCCTTGATTCCATTCTCACGTGCAATGGCAGGATATTGGATATTCTCACTTAAATATCGGAACAAAGCAGCCTCACCATCCGGAAATTCCGGTTTTTGCTGAACACCTGCCATATTATACGTCTTTTCAGGCTCTGCTGGCGGCGGTGGTGGTGGCGGTGGTGGTGGCGGTGGTGGTGTGAAATCAACATTTGTTGTTCCTCCTTCCTCCCCTTTTCTATCTTCCTTACCTGGATCTTTATCCTTTAAATCACTTACGTCAGGAGGTGGAACCTCTTCTACCACTTCTTCGTCTTTCTTCACCACTGGTTGTACGAATTTAATCTGATCTCTTAAAGGTGGCGGATCAACTTTAGGTGGTGGCGGCGGTGGTGGTTTGGTTGGGTCCATTGGTGGTGGTTCAGCAAGAATCACCTCTTTCATGATCTCTTCAACCTTATTTCTATCCTTATATTCCTTATATTTGGAATAAATCAATGGGGACAGAACAATTAAAAGGAAAAGAGCGACTCCAATCAACGTACCGCGCGTCATATTCTTGCCATAAATGCGGCGCAAGAAATAGGCTCCATAGGATTTATTCCTATTTTCAAACACCAAATCATCTATATTTCTGTTAGCTGCTTGAAATGACATCTCTATGATTGTTTTATTAATTTACTAATTCAAAATATATCTACCTTATTACTCAATTATTTCCGTTTCTGTCCAACCTGTATAGCTACTAACGAATCTATCTGATCTCGTGGAGGAAGGATAGCATACTTCGTAACGCCATTTATGGTCATTTCATCCAATACGTCCACTGTATTTTTCAACTTTGATCCTGGCAATGGTTTAATCATCACAAAAAGCTCTTCTTTGTTGCCCCATTGCTCTTGTACTTCTTTCTGTCTCCTTTTAATTACTTGTCTTACACCATTAGATGAATAATCCACACTATCCATTTCAACACTTGCTGAACTAGTAACTTCATCCGGTGCTACATACCAGTAAACCTTGTTATTATCTCCAAGCATCAGGTTCAATGTCTTTGACAACTTGATCTTTGGAACTTCCTTTTCATCTTTCTTTTCATCTTCTACCGGCTTATTGATTTCCATTGTTTTTGGTTTGTTCATCGTGGTAGCAAGCATGAAGAATGTGATAAGTAGAAAACCAAGGTCCACCATCGGAGTAAGGTCAACCCTTGTTGACATTTTTTTGGATCTTTTCCCACCTTTTCCCTTTTTTTCGGGAATATTCATTTCTGCCATTTATCTTTCTATTTTAAGTGAGATAATGTTTATTTAGTTGCTCTTCTTTCAGAAGTAATGATATTAAATTTATTTACATTACACCTTTGCAGTGCTTGAATGAGATAGTCAAAGGTCTTATACTCCGTATTTTTATCGCCTTTAATTGCAATACGCAAATCAGGATTTGCATACCTAGCCCATGTGATTAAGTTTTCAACCTGGTGCTGACCTCCTACAGCTACTGTATCCAGAAGCAATCCCGATTGTTTGAATGTGGATCGTGCAAAAGGATCCATTGACAAAAATTCAGGAAGTTTAGTCAAGTCCATTCCCCACAATTCCTGTGTTTTGAATGCTTTCCTTTGGTCTTCATTAAAATCAATCTTATACTCCTCAGATATTCTGTCAAGCAAAGCCATTCTTGTCGGCTGATCATCAACTCCAAAATAAACCTTTCCATCTTTTGAGATATCAAACTTCATGACATTTCGATCAGGTAGTGGAAATTGAGCAGTAGAAGATGGAATATCAATTTCTACCACTTCCTGCGGTTTAAATTTGGTCGTTAAGATGAAGAATGTCAGCAGTAAAAAAGCCACATCACACATAGCAGTCATGTCTATATTCGTGCTTTTCCGAGCTGCTTTTACTTTTGGCATATCATTATTATTTTATTGTTATCTAACAAGTTTCATTATTATAGATGCACAATTCACCTTTCTAGGTGTGTACTTCCACAAGAAAATTAATTAAATTTATTCGTAAGGGAAGTTCTGTGCAATACTGAAACCAGCCTCATCAATGCCATACGTCATTTTATCAATACGTGTAGTAAATACGTTATACATGATTACAGCAATGGCTGATGTACCAATACCAAGAGCCGTATTAATCAAGGCTTCAGAAATACCTGATGATAAGGCAACGGCATCTGGGGCTCCAGCAGTTGCTATAGCCGCAAAGGCTCTAATCATACCAGTTACTGTACCTAAAAGTCCGAAGAGTGTCGAAACAGATGCAAGGGTGGCAAGGATAACCAGATTCTTTTCCAGCATTGGCAACTCGAGAGCTGTGGACTCTTCAATCTCCTTTTGAACTGCAGCTACTTTTTCATCTCGAGAGAGAGTGCTGTCTTTTTCCACTACCTTATATCTGTTTAATGCTTCTCTTACAACATTTGCAACAGATCCTTTTTGCTTATCGCATTCAGCAATTGCAGCATCAATATTGTTGGAATTTAAAAGACCCTTTACTTTTCTGATAAATGAATTAACGTTACCTTTTCCTGATGCTGCCCAAATAGAGAAAAATCTTTCAAATACAATAGAAATGGTAATAATAAAACATGCCATCAATATGGCCACCATAAATCCTCCTTTGTACATCATACCTAAATAGTTTCCTACTTTTGGATGTCCATTTGGATCACCATTTTCAAAGTTAGAAGGATTTCCCAGTACGTAATTAAATACCCAAAAGGCAATTATCAAAGCAACGGGAATCAAAACATAAGCAAAAACGGTACTGAAATTGCTCTCCTTTACTGCTTTAGGTTCCTTAGATTTCTGACTCATAATGTGATTTTTAATAAATTTTGTAAAAGAATGTTCTAAAAAGTCTGATTAAAAAATTAACAAATATTAACATTTTTCAATGTCCAATAATACACATTGGAAGCCGTAAAAGTATTCTAATATTTGTTTTCCACAAAATTTTAAGCCAAAAAATTAATTCATTCTGCTGCCTTTACTGTAAGTTTATTTTTGTATTAATCGTATTGCTATATGTTATATTATCATTTACAACTAATACGCATTTAATTGTTTATAAACTGTGGAGGATTAACATTTTTTATTTTTCTTTCACAAATAGTTTAATTATATAGCTATTAAGTAAAATTATATCTTCATTTTTTTAAATCATACAATGTAATAATGTTTTGTTAATGATTTTCAAACAAAATTAATATTAAAATTTTGCCTCGATCAAGGTTTAACACCGAATAATATTTTTAAATTTAGGGTGTTGATATTTCTTAATTTATAATGTTTTTTAGTCCACCTTCGAGGATAAAAATATTCTGATTTTATACATGATAGAGCTATCCAAGCTTTACTTCAAGCCACTTTCTTGCATTGACAAAGGCTTCCACCCATGGAGAAACCTCATCGTCACTTCTATTTTCAGGATAATACGCCCAGTTCCAGCTAAATACTGACCGCTCTATATGAGGCATGGTCACAAGGTGTCTTCCATCAGCAGAACACATCATCGCAGTATTGTAATCTGATCCATTCGGATTGGCTGGATAGTCGTTGTAGCCATATTTGGCTACTATGTGATATGATGATTCTTCTTCTGGCAACACAAACTTGCCTTCACCATGCGAAACCCATAATCCTAACCTACTGCCAGCTAGTGATTGTAGCATGATGGAGTGGTTTTCTTGTATCACAACTGAGGTAAACTGGCATTCGTATTTATGCGAATCATTAAAGGCCATCAGTGGTTTAACCCGATGATCAGGGTATATCAAACCCAACTCCATAAACAACTGACATCCATTGCAGATACCTAAGCTCAGTGTGTCAGATCTTTCAAAAAAGCGGGTGATTGCCTTGTGTGCCTTGTCATTATATCGGAATGAGCCCGCCCATCCCTTAGCTGATCCAAGAACATCTGAATTAGAAAAACCGCCCACTGCTCCTATAAAATGAATATCCTCTAGCGTTTCTCTTCCGGAGACCAGATCCGTCATGTGCACATCTCTGACATCAAAACCAGCTAGATACATAGCATTGGCCATTTCCCGCTCTGAATTACTTCCTTTCTCTCTGATGATGGCGGCTTTTATCTTGCGTTGCTGAGGAGCTTCTGGTCTTTTTCCGGTAAAATGTGCAGGAAACGAATAATACAATGGTTGCTGCTTGTAGTTTTGATATCGCTCCTCTGCCTTGACTCCACCTGATTGTTGTCTGTCCATCAGATATGAAGTGTGATACCATCTATCTCTGTACTCTGGTATGTTGAGAACATAGTGTTCGTCTCCATTGACGAGCTTAAGTACCGGCTGATTCGTAACATATCCGATTTTATGAAATGGAATCCGATTTGATCGTAGGGTTTCTTCAATAGCTTCATCCTGTCCTGCCTTCGCCTGGAATACGACGCCTGCATTTTCGCTGAATAATAAACGGATGCTTTCATGTACTCCTATACTTGTTAAATCAAGCACCATTCCGATTTGTATATCAGCAAAACACATCTCTAAAAGTGTGGTAATCAACCCACCACTGCCAATATCGTGGCCGGCAACTATGCAATCCGACTTAATTAATGCCTGAATGGTATTAAATGCAGTAACGAAAGCATCTGCATCAGCAATGTCTGGTGACGTACTACCTATTTTATTCAATACTTGACCAAAGGATGACCCTCCCAGAGCATGATCTGTTCCAGACAAATTGATATAATAAACACTGCCTTGTGATGGCTTTACCGTCGGCTGTACTACCTTCGTAATGTCTGTACAATGACCTGCAGCACTGATAATCACCGTACCTGGCGCTATCACTTCCTTGTCTTTATACTTTTGCTTCATAGAGAGCGAATCCTTGCCGGTAGGAATATTAATGCCCAAGCGGATAGCAAAATCCGAGCAGGCACGAACTGCTTCATACAGCCTCGCATCTTCACCCGGGTTTTTACACGCCCACATCCAGTTGGCCGAAAGACTAACACTCTTTATTCCGTCTTTTAGTGGAGCCCATATGATATTGGTCAATGCCTCTGCTATACTATTGCGGCTACCAGCTGCCGGATCAATCAGTGCACTCACGGGAGCATGACCAATAGAAGTAGCCATACCATGCTTGCTATCATAGTCCAATGCCATCACACCGCAATTATTGAGCGGAAGTTGCAGTGGTCCAGTACACTGCTGTATTGCAGTTCTTCCTCCTACACATCGGTCCACCTTATTCGTTAGCCAATCTTTACAAGCTACTGCCTCCAGTTGTAATACTTGCTTGAGGTAACTTTCAAATGCTGTCTTATCATAGGCCAAATCTTGATATACGACCTTCTTTGTGACATCTTCTATGATGGTCACTGGGCTGGAGCCAAACATATCTTTTAGTGCAAGATCAAGAGGTCTTGTGCCATCAGTAGCACTGTCAAAGGTAAATCGATGATCTCCGGTTATGACTCCCACATCATAGATAGGCGCTCTTTCACGTTCAGCTATTCGTCTTAATAGTTCAACATCATTTTCGCTGATGACCATTCCCATTCTTTCTTGAGATTCATTGCCGATGATTTCTTTATTAGAAAGGGTAGGGTCTCCCACTGGTAGTTTATCTATTTCGATTATACCACCGGTAGCTTCTACGAGTTCTGACAAACAGTTCAAATGGCCTCCTGCACCATGGTCATGGATGGACACAATCGGATTATGGTCACTTTCCACCAGAGCACGAACAGCGTTGGCTACTCTTTTTTGCATCTCCGGATTGGACCTTTGGATGGCATTGAGCTCAATTTGCGTGCCGAATGCACCGGTATCTGCCGATGATACGGCTGCTCCACCCATTCCGATGCGGTAATTATCGCCACCCATCACTACTATACGATCACCTTGTTTAGGTATATGTTTTTTAGCTTGATTAGCCTTGCCGTAACCGATACCACCTGCTAGCATGATGACTTTATCATATCCCAAAGTGATACCATCCTCCTCATGCTCAAAAGTCAGCACCGATCCTGTTATTAAAGGTTGACCATATTTATTACCAAAATCTGATGCTCCATTGGATGCCTTGATCAGAATGTCCATCGGAGTCTGATATAACCAAGGCCGCTCATTCATCTGTTCTTCCCACGTTCTACCGCTTTCTGCCCTTGAATATGCGGTCATATACACAGCTGTTCCTGCTAAAGGCAATGCACCTTGGCCTCCCGCTAGACGATCTCTGATTTCGCCACCAGATCCGGTAGCAGCTCCATTGAAAGGTTCCACTGTTGTAGGAAAATTGTGCGTTTCGGCTTTGAGTGAAAGAACCGATTCAAATCGCTTTTTACGATATTCAGATGGTACATCACCTTTTTCAGGTGCAAATTGAATTAATTCAGGACCTTTGATAAATGCCACATTGTCCTTATAAGCAGATATGATATCGTTGGGATTGGTGGCTGATGTTTTCTTAATCATAGCAAATAAGGATTCCTCCTTTTCTTCACCATCGATAATAAATGTTCCATTGAAAATCTTATGACGACAGTGTTCTGAATTGACCTGTGAAAAGCCAAAAACCTCTGAATCTGTCAGTAATCTACCTAGTCGATTGGATAGTGATTCTAGATACGTTATTTCTTCATCACTTAGTGCTAGTCCTTCTTCTGTATTGTAGCCACGGATATCGTCTATATATTTAATAGGCTCCGGCTGAATATGAAGCGTAAAGATTTCTTGATCCAGCCCTGAAAATTTTTGATTGAGCATCGGATCAAAAGTAGTGCTCATATCTGCCCTAACATATTGTTCTATCCTATTGATGCCTGCGATACACATATTTTGTGTGATTTCCACAGCATTAGTACTCCAGGGCGTAATCATGGAAACTCTCGGCCCTATAAACATTCCTGAAACGGTATCGCCCTTTACTGGTTTTGCCGCTCCAAAAAGCCAGTTGAATTTTTCTATATCTGTCTCTGACAATGCAACAGCCGAGCTTACTGCGTAAATAAGCTGATCATCTTTGGAAAAAAACGTAATCATTGGATGGTAAGGTTTGAAGGCCTATATATACCGCAAAGGTCATCAATTGCAGCGACATAAAAAAAAATCACTATCCGTATTTTACAATTTTAAATCAAATATCTAGAAGTCATTAATATTCGCTACATTTACCTCATGAAAAGAAAATATGACATCATTCTTTTTGGAGCCACAGGTTTTACTGGTTCATTGGTCGCTCAGTATCTCGATGAGCATATTGATAAAGAAGGGCTTAGTTGGGCTATTGCAGGTAGAAATAGAGAAAAACTTGAGGCTATTCGCCAAACACTGCACACCAATCCGGAATTGATGCTAGCTGAAAGCAATAATAAACCATCGTTAGATAAAATGACCAGTTCTTGTACTATTCTGATGAATACTGCAGGGCCTTTCAATCGAAATGGCAAATCGGTGGTTGAATCATGTCTTCAGAATCGCACCCATTATCTTGATATCACCGGCGAGCCTTCGTTTGTATCGGAAACTTATAACACTTTCTTCGACGTTGCCCTTCAAAATCAAGTCTGCATCGTCAATTGCTGTGGCTTTGACAGTATTCCTGCCGATATATCTGCCTACCTGACTGCGAGTCATTTGCCCGTAGAGGAGCCAAAATTATTACAACTTTTCATCCGAACAAATGCCGGTATTTCAGGAGGAACTATAACAACTGCTATTCAGGCGCTCCACATGGAAAGCCAAAAAACTTCTCATAAAACCCATCTGCCTAAGCATCCAGATGCACCACGCCCCAAACTCTATTTGCACTATAATAAAGAAATGAATGGCTGGGCCATACCTATTCCTGTGGTAGATCACCATATTGTCCGTCGTTCTGCAATGAGAATGCCAGAAATTTATGGTTATGCTTTTGGTTTTGGTGAATATTTTCTAAGAAGCAACTTTTATAAAGCTTTTAAAATGATAATCACTGCTATGTCAGTTATGTCGCTTGTTAGGTTTAAACCGATTAGAGATCGATTATATAAAAAATTTCCTCCGGGCACCGGACCAGATGCTGAGCGACGTGCCACATCAAGGTTTGAGGTCACTTGTATCGGTAGGTCAAAAACTAAAGAGGCACGTACTATTATTTCTGGCATGGACCCTGGTTATGATGAAACGGCTAAAATGTTCAGCCAGGCTGCTTTCAGCATGATGAATATGTTATTGGGCTCTAATCCAAAATATGGTGTACTGACACCTGCTGAAGCATTCGGAGATATCCTAGTCAGAAGATTACAAAAAGAAGGTATATCGATTACTACAACGTAGAATCCTGTCTATCGATTGAGTTCGTCCATCGTAAGTTTAAGTCCTATTGTGGTAAAATTTTTTACAGCCTTCGCGGCTTTTTCGATCATGATCTCCACTTTTTCTTGCTCATCGGGCTTCCATTTGCCCAGAACGAAATTGACTTGCTGGCCTTTGTAAAAATTATTGCCTATACCCATTCTGAGGCGCGTATATTGATTATGACCAAGTTTTGCCTCAATATCCTTCAGCCCGTTGTGACCTCCATCACTGCCTTTGTTTCTCAACCTAAGTTTACCTAAATCGAGGTTCAAATCATCTAAGACAACCATCAAGTTGTCAGGTTGAATTTTGAGTTTTTCCATCCAGTACCTAACGGCTTTTCCGCTGAGATTCATAAAAGTAGTAGGCTTCAAAAGAACAATCGTCCGACCTTTAAATTTGAACTCTGTCATGTCGCCGTGTGTTTCTTGCTTCCATGAGACATTTGCATCTTTGGCTATATAGTCCACAACGTCAAAACCTATATTGTGTCTAGTGTGTTCGTAATCTGAGCCTATATTGCCAAGCCCGACTATCAGATATTTCATGGGATCTGGTGGTAATGTTTGTTGTTGAAAAAGCTTTTTAAACCATTGGAGCATGGCGCAAAATTAATAAAATCGGTAATTTACAACAATTAACCTGCCAATTTGTCTTTATAATTCGTCAATTTTATGACATAATTGTAATGTTGACAGCTCAAAATTCAATTGGTATATATATTGATTTATACTTTTATTCAAAAAACAAACATTAATGTTTAATAAAGACTTTTTTTCAGTGGACGATATGCAGGAAGAAGGTGATTTTATCCCTGTTTTTAGCCTAGGTGACGACGAAATGCAATTTGACGATCAGTACAAAGAGGTAATGCCTATACTGGCATTGAAAAATACCGTCCTCTTTCCTGGAGTTGTCATTCCTATTACAGTAGGCAGAGATAAATCCATAAGAGCATTGCAAAAAGCAGAAAAATCAGACAAACTCTTAGGTGTATTAACTCAAATAGATATAGAAAGCGAAGACCCTACACCTGAGTCATTGTACCCAGTTGGGACTGTAGCACGCATCATGAAAGTGCTCAAAATGCCGGACGGCAGTACCACAGCCATATTGCAAGGTAGGAAGCGATTTATTCCAGGGGTCTTTACGGGCAATGAGAAGATGCTGGAGGCTTCTGTCAATATTATTGAGGATGAAGTGCCACACAAAAATATGGAGTTTAACGCCATTGTATCATCTATCAAAGATTACGCTAAGAAGATTATTGAGCTTTCGCCAAATATCCCTTCTGATGCCAATCTAATGCTTCAAAATATTAAAAACAATGGATTTCTGGTCAATTTTATCGCTTCCAATATGACCCTCGAAATCACTAAAAAGCAAGAGATTCTGGCTACTGATGATTATATGCAAAAAGCACATCTGGTGATGGAAGCGATGAATAAAGAGTTACAAATGCTCCAGCTCAAAAATCAAATCGAGTCCAAAGTACGTGGTGATCTGGAAAAACAGCAAAAAGAGTATTTTCTGAATCAGCAACTTAAGACTATTCAGGAAGAACTCGGCGGCAATCCACAGGAAGAAGAACTGAATAATCTTCATTTGAGAGCTGAAAACAAAAAATGGCCAAAAGTAGTGAAGGAAGCCTTTGACAGAGAACTTACAAAAGCCAAAAGAATCAACCCTCAGATGGCAGAGTACTCAGTCACACTCAATTATCTAGAACTAATGCTAGATTTGCCGTGGGATGAAGTGTCAAAAGACAATTTCAACCTGAAAAAAGTTAAAAACGTACTTGACAGAGACCACTTCGGACTAGATGACGTCAAAAATCGTATCATCGAACACCTGGCAGTACTTAAACTCAAAGGAGACATGAAAGCGCCTATCTTGTGCTTGGTGGGTCCTCCAGGTGTAGGTAAGACCAGTCTCGGTAAGTCTATCGCTACGGCACTCGGTCGGCAGTTTATCCGAATGTCACTCGGTGGATTGCACGATGAGAGTGAGATTCGTGGCCACAGAAGAACATATATCGGAGCAATGCCTGGCAGAATCCTGCAGTCTATCAAGAAGGCCAAAACGTCTAATCCGGTCTTCATCCTGGATGAGATTGACAAGTTGGGTAAAGATTTTAGAGGCGACCCATCATCAGCATTTCTAGAAGTACTGGATCCGGAGCAAAACACTACCTTCCACGATAATTATCTGGACATTGATTACGATCTGTCCAAAGTATTGTTTATTGCCACAGCTAATTCACTTTCATCTATACAGCCAGCGCTACTCGATAGAATGGAAATCATCGACATCTCTGGCTATTCTATCGAAGAAAAATCAGAAATAGCCAAAAGACACCTCATACCAAAGCAGCTGAAAGAGCACGGCCTAGGCAAAGATGCTGTAGTACTGAGCAAGCCTCTGCTCGAATTTATCATTCAGAAATATACCCGCGAGTCGGGTGTTCGCTCACTCGAACGGAATATTGCAGGTATTATGCGTTATGTCGCTAAAAAAGTGGCGATGGAAGAGGCATATGATGAAAAGTTGACCGAAATAGATGTTAAAGCAGCTCTAGGGCCTATAAAGTATGATCATGATGGTTATGCTAAGGTGGATCAGCCTGGTGTGGCCGTAGGTCTAGCATGGACTGCTGTGGGAGGCGATATCTTATTTATTGAAGCTAGTACGTCCAAGGGAAAAGGTAAGCTTCAACTGACAGGCAATTTAGGTGATGTAATGAAAGAATCCGCATCGACGGCACTCAGTTTCATCAAGGCACATGCCGAGGAAATAGGTATAGCTCCGGAAATATTTGAACAAACAGATTTACACATACACGTACCAGAAGGTGCGATTCCTAAGGATGGACCTAGCGCCGGCATCACGATGCTATCTGCTATCACCTCTGCTTTTCTGGGCAAAAAGGTCAAACCTTTTCTGGCGATGACCGGAGAAATTACCCTTCGAGGTAAAGTACTCCCAGTAGGTGGTATTAAGGAAAAAGTTTTGGCAGCTAAACGTGCCGGAATAAAAGAGATCATGATGTGTTCTGATAACCAAAGACATGTAGAGCAAGTGCCTACCGAATATTTAAAAGGTGTTAAGTTTATCTATGTGGATACGATGAGTGAAGTATTGCATAATGCACTTGGCCTCAAGAGTCTGTAAGTCATATATGATACATATCATCCTATCAGGTGAATAGAGTCACCATGATTAGTGCAACTAAAAATCTGAAATTATCGTTATTTTGCTGACGATAGTTATCTACCAATAAGTACTGACTATTTATTTTTCATTAAAATCTAGATTCAAATGAAGTCATTTTTCTTGCGTTTATCCACTCTTGTATTCTTATTATCTTTTGCATTCGGTTCGGTTGCATTAGCACAATCAACACCTAAAACGGACAAGGCAGAAGTGCAAAAGCAAAAAATTAAAACAGCAGAATTGGCCGTGGAAGGAATGGTTTGCCAGATGGGTTGTGCAGATGGTATTGATAGAAAGCTCAAAAAAACTGAAGGTATCATTAAAAGTAAAACATTACTAGAAACAGGAATTTGTACAGTTACTTATGATGAAAATATCATTAGCTTGAATCAAATCGTCAAGATAATCAAGAAACACGGTTATGAATCAAAGCCAATTGCTTCAAAAAACTAATTTTAATTTTGTTTTGTTAGGAAAATAAAACTGTCTGTAATATCGGGTTGCAGACAGTTTTATATTTACATCCTATACATGAAACACTATCTTACAGATACTATAGTAGCACCTGCTACGCCACAGGGACAAAGCGCAATAGCTGTCATACGTCTGTCAGGCAATGATGCTATCGCTATTACAGATACTATATTTAAAGGTCCAAAATTAAAAGCACAACCGTCACATACTATTCATTACGGCTGGATCATCGACGAAGGTCGTGAGATAGACGAAGTCATGGTGTCTCTTTTTAAAGGTCCAAAATCTTTCACTACCGAAGACAGTACTGAAATTTCTTGCCATGGCTCACCTCAGATCGTCAATGACATTCTCAATACAGCCATAAAGCACGGTGCTCGTATGGCCAATCCTGGTGAGTTTACTCTCCGCGCCTTCCTCAATGGTCGGCTCGACTTGTCACAAGCCGAGGCAGTGGCTGATCTGATTCACTCAACTTCTGCACAATCATCAGCAATAGCACTTAAACAACTCAAAGGAAAATTTTCCTCCATACTCAAAGAACTTCGACAAGAGCTGGTGGACTTTGCAGCATTAATTGAGTTAGAACTCGATTTTTCAGAAGAGGATGTTGAGTTTGCCCATCGCGGCAAGTTAAAAGAACTGATTCACAAGATTAATAATATCATCCGACCATTGATAGATTCATTCAAATGGGGCAATAGCATCAAAGAAGGTATCCCAGTGGCTATCATCGGGCCGCCTAATGCCGGTAAATCTACGCTACTCAACACTATACTAAAAGAAGAAAAAGCCTTAGTTAGCGATATCGCCGGCACAACGCGCGACTTCATCGAAGATACGTTGGTTGTGGATGGTATTCTATTTAGATTTATAGATACAGCAGGTATCCGTGATACTAAAGATACGCTCGAAGGTCTCGGTATTGAGCGATCAAAACAAAAACTCCGCGAAGCAGATGTCATATTCTATCTCAACGACATCTACCGGAATGAGGATGAAATTTGGGCAGATTTTAATCAGCTGGAGTTTCAACCAGAACAAAAGATACTTATTCTACTCAACAAAGCCGATACTATACAGAAAGCTCAAGCAGACGAAAAAATCAGTCTCATCGCTACTAAATCCCAATTGACTACGCTCGCCATCACCGCAAAACTGGAACAAACTCTAAAGCCAGTTTTTGACTTCCTGCGCCAATATATCAATGACCACCACCAGGCTGAAGGTACCATCATAAGCAATGTCCGTCATGCAGAAGCTCTACAAAACACGATGAAAGCACTGAATAAAGTTTTGGCAGGTATGGATTCAGCTATGCCTACCGACCTCATCGCTATGGATATCAAAGAAGCACTTAATAACTTAGGCACTATCACAGGAGAAATTTCGACCGACGACCTTCTAGATAGTATATTCAGCCGATTTTGTATCGGAAAGTAACCACCACAAAGCAACCTAACACAAAGTGAACACAAAACCCACTTAAAGCCCTGAAATAAGGGATTTTTTATTGATGCAAACTTATTATTTACTTTGTGATATTGTTTGTTTTTTCGGTGTAAATTTGTACCTTTGTTGTACCTTATGCAGTTGAGGTACAAAAAACGGGGTTAAGCCCTTTTTATTTTGCGCTTAATTGCACTTAAATAAACGTAAAGACACTAAAGGATATTAAATGAGTTCAAATATTAAAGTACAACGAATTTGCCAGCATTGCGGTAATGAGTTCACAGCCCGAACCACAGTAACCCAGTATTGTAGTGATACGTGCAGCAAACGGGCTTATAAGGCAAGGTTAAGGGCTGCAAAAATTGAAGGCAGTAATAAGGAAACACAGCGTATAAAAAACCATCCTATTGAGGAACTGAAAGTAAAAGAGTTTTTAACTGTTCGTGAAGTTGCCCGTTTACTTAACTGTTCAGTACGTTCAGCATATTACTACATTGAAAACGGAACTATCAAAGCCGTGAATTTAGGGCAAAGGATTACAAGGGTTAAGCGTTCCGATATTGATAAACTTTTTGAACAGCCACAGCCCGTAACACCTCAACACGAACAAAAGCAGTTTGATATTGCAGACTGTTATACCCTTACCGAAGTACAAAGCAAATACCGTATTTCAGAAAAAGCCTTACAAAACCTTATCAAACGAAACAGCATACCCAAAATAAAAAAGGGTTGGTTTGCATACGTTCCGAAAACGGTAATTGATACACTATTGAGTTAAACACAAAAGCATAAAAGACAATGGTAATAAAAGTTAAGTTAAGACAAAAGGCAATTTCAGGAAACAGGCAAAGCCTGTATTTAGATTTTTACCCACCGATCCCACACCCAGAAACAGGTGAACTCACACGAAGGAAATTTTTAGGGCTTTACATATTTGGTAGGTTGAATAAAGAGGGTATGTTAGATAAGCAAGTAAATAAAAAGTTAAGCCCACTTGACCAAGTGCATGATTTTAATAATCACAACAGTGCATACAAAATATGGCGAGATATCGAAAATCAATTAAACAAGCCTGAAATTTACAGCGATTACGAAAAAGAACGTTTACGCAAAAAGGAATTGGGCGAACAATGTTTTATTGAGTATTTCAGAAAGTTAGCCAACAAACGCAAAGCCTCAAACCATGATAATTGGGTTTCAGCACTCAACTACATTGAAGCGTTTACAAACGGTAAATTGAAGTTTGCAGACCTCAACGAAAAGTTTTTTGAGGACTTCAAAGAATACCTACTTACAACCAAAAGTAAAAGGAGCGACAAAACCACCCTTTCACATAATTCAGCCGCTTCCTACTTCAATAAAGTAAAAGCAGCATTGAAACAAGCCTATAAAGACGGCATACTACAAACCGACCTGAACAGCAAAATAAGCCCTATAAAATCAGTCGAAACAAGACGGGAATACTTAACCATTGAAGAACTGAATAAACTTTTAAAAACACCATGTAACAATGATTTATTGAAACGTGCAGCCCTGTTTTCAGCCCTTACCGGATTGAGGTTTTCAGATATTCAAAAAATGGTTTGGGGCGAACTTGAATACATTGAGGGGCAAGGGTATTTCCTGAATTTCAGCCAAAAGAAAACAAAAGGAATTGAGTATTACCCTATTTCAGAACAGGCAGTAAGTTTGTTAAACGAAAAAGGCGAACCCACCGCCAAAGTATTTGAAGGTTTAAAATATTCAGCCTATCATAATAAACACCTATTTCAATGGATCGGAGCAGCAGGAATAACAAAAGATATAACCTTTCATTGTTTCCGGCATACCTTCGCAACCTTGCAAATGTTTAACGGTACGGATATTTACGTCGTTTCCAAAATGTTAGGACATAAAGACCTAAAAACAACACAGATTTACGCTAAGATTGTGGACGATACCAAACGCAAAGCAGCCGACAAAATACAATTAGATTTTTAACCTATTAAGCATAAAAGACAAATGAACGATTTTGAAAGAAATTTTGAACGGTATTTAATGCACCTTGATTTAGTAAAGGAAAACGAGCCAGAAAAGTATGAGCTTATAAAAGAAATTATCGACAGTGCTACTGATATTGAATTGAGTGTATTTATTGAAAATATTGCTAATTCATTTGAGAAACACAAAAAGAACTATTTAAGCAAAGATACTAAAGCAGGCAAGGAAATATTCTTAAGAGAACAAATTGAACTTTACACGTACGCAAACCACCCATTTGAAAGGAATGGCGTTTATTCAAATGCAACTTTCATCAAATACAAACCCGTTTTTGAGGAAGCGTTGGAATATTGGATTAACGAATCTAAAAAACTAAAAGCATTGCCACCCCAACCGATTGATAAGCGAAAACCTAAATTAAACAAAAAACTAATTACATTCAAAAACAGCGAAACTATTAAAAAAATACATTCCGAACTAAAAGGGTATTTCCCTAATAAAGAAGCTGAATTATTGAAAGCTTTACAGGGCAAACAATTAAGCGAAATTCTGTTATTTCCTCATAACCAAAACAAGTTTGTTGAGGTTTTCAGACGGCTTAAATACAATGGCTTTTTGTTGAACACAGATACAGAAACAAAGAATTGGATTTGTGCAACTTTTCAGTTTGTTAAAAAAGGATTTGCAGAACCTCAACCGTTTAATGAAAGTTCCGTTTGGGACAATCTTAATAAGGGCAAAGGCGAACCAACTAAAAAGGAACGAATTTGTATTGTTGATTGGTTGCCGTATAAAAATTCTTCACAATTGGCAAGGGAAACAAAAAACGAAAAACTATAAAAATACTATACCCCAAACGCACCCCAAAGTATAAATAGGTATTGATTGGGGTATTCATTGATTTGTTTTTTTGCAGCAGTAAAAATTTTAAAACTGTTGTAAAATGATTATAATACAATTAGACAGCGAACAACTAAGCAACTTAATACAAAGTTCAGTTCGCAAGGTTTTGAAAGAAACCCCACCCCAAACGGTTGAATCCACCGAACAACCGGAACAACTTTTAACGATTCAGGAAGCAGCCGAATTTTTAAGCCTTACAGTACCCACAATGTACAGCAAGGTATCAAAAGGCGAATTGCCTGTAATGAAGCGAAGTAAACGCCTGTACTTTTCACGTACTGAACTAATCGAGTATTTAAAGGAAGGGCGCAAAAAAACAAACGCTGAAATTGAGCAGGAAGCAAAAGCGTATTTGTCTAACAATAAAAAAGCCTTGAAGTAATGGAAAATCAAAACAACAAGGCTAAAACTTTTCAGCATAAAAGACAAGGCAAAGATACAAATTTTCATGCACAAATGAAAAAGGTATTTGCAGTTTTTCAGAAATACCGTGCAGGGTTTTACACTACCAACCCCGATTTGTTCCCGTCTATTGTTGAACCTTCAAATACTGTTAAGCTATGAAACTAAACCCTGTATTTGATGACCTCAACAACCCATTGGAACAGCCCGAAGTTTGGCGCAATCATTTTGACCAACTGGAGCAAAAACGCAAAGAAGCTGAACAAAATAAAGGTCTTTTCAAAGTGATGACAGCCAACGAATGGTTGGAACAAGCAAAAACAACGCCCATTCCTGAAATGCTATTTGGCGAATTTTGGCACGAGGGCGAAATTTGTATTTTGTTTTCAGATAGTAATTTAGGAAAATCAATTTTAGCCGTTCAAATTGCCGACAGCATAAGTAAAGGCGAACAAATACAAGGCTTTAAAATGGAAGCCCCACGCCAAAAAGTATTGTATTTTGATTTTGAACTTACCCCTAAACAATTTGAGGCAAGGTATTCTGTAAAGAATGAAGCCTTAAAAGTTTTTGAAAATGAATATCAATTTGATGACAATTTACTACGGGTTGAGATAAGTCCCGAAACTGAACCACCAACGGGAACTACCTTTGAAAATCACCTTAATCAATCATTGGAGCAAAGTATAATTGAAACAGGGGCGAAAATCTTAATTATTGACAATATTACATACCTCAAAAATGAAACGGAGCGTTCAAAAGATGCTTTACCCTTAATGAAGTATTTGAAGGCGTTAAAAAGCAAATACGGACTTTCAATATTGGCGCTTGCACACACCCCGAAACGTGATTTAAGCCGACCAATTACACAAAACGATTTAGGCGGTAGTAAGATGCTTTACAATTTCATTGATAGTTGTTTTGCAATAGGGCAAAGTAACATTGATAAGAATTTGCGATACATAAAGCAGATTAAAGCCCGTAATACAGCGATGCTTTACGATACTGAAAACGTAATTGTTTGCCAAATTGATAAGCCTTGCAATTTCCTTGCATTTGAGTTTTTGGATTTTGGAGCAGAACGGAAACACTTAAAGCAAATAACAGAAATAGACCGTGAAAGCCTTATTGAGCAAGCTAAGGAGTTGAGCCAAAAAAGATATTCACAAAGACAAATTTCAAAAGAATTAGGCGTTTCATTAGGAGCAGTAAATAAGTATTTGAAGTTGTAATCGTTCACACTCTTCACGCTGTTCACACCTGAACACATGAACACCGTGAACGCAAAGCAAAAAAATTGAATATGGAACACCGATATACATTAGCAAGTAACAAAGCACTAAAGTTGAATTGCCCTTATTGTGGAGCAAAAAAGCATTGGCAACGATACATTGATATTGAAACGGGCGAAGTATTGCCCGACCATTGGGGCAGGTGCGATAATCAAGATAAATGCAGACAATGGAACGACCCTTATAAAGACGGTTACGCAAAAGAAATTTGGAAGCAGGAACAAAAAGTTACTGGAGTTACTAAAGTTACTGTTCCAAAACAAAAATATTTTTTCACTCAACCCAAACCACAGCCCACGCCTGAACCCGTATTTTTTGACTTTGAAACATTCAGACAAACATTACAGCACTATGAAAAGAACACGTTTATACAGAACCTATTTTACAGCGTACAATTTCCCTTTGAAGTTAATGAAGTTACAAAGGTTGTTCAGTTATACCGACTGGGTACGGTTGCAAATGGTTATCGAGCAGGGGCAAATACTTTTCCTTTTATTGATATAAAGGGCAATGTAAGAGCGGTGCAGGTTAAACAATTTGACGAAGCAAACCATACCACAGGCACGGACTTTTTGCACTCAATAATTGAAAAGCAGCACGCCCAAAACAATAAGCCTTTGCCTGAATGGTTGGAAGCGTACACAAAGCAAGATAAAAAAATCAGTTGTTTGTTTGGTGAACACCTTTTGGGCAAATACCACAGCAACCCCGTTGCATTGGTTGAAGCTCCAAAAACCGCCGTTTACGGTACATTGTATTTTGGCTTTCCTGAAACACCTGAAGACCTTATTTGGTTGGCAGTCTATAATAAAAGTAGTTTTTCATTTGATAAGCTGAAAGTATTACAAGGGCGGTTTGTTTATGTATTTCCCGACCTTTCAAAAGATGGGAACACCTTCAAAGAATGGGAAACTAAAGCCAAAGAATATGAAGGCCGTTTGAATGCAACAAGGTTTATATTTTCGGATTTGTTGGAACGATTAGCCACACCCGAACAAAAGGAACAAGGGTCGGACATTGCAGACGTTTTAATAAAACAGGACTGGCGACAATTTAGAAACGATAAATACAAAGATGACAAATTACACAAATTACACACCATTAAAAAGGAAGGTAAAGAAGACACACGGCAAAAATTTAACGAACTTAACACCCTAAAAAAGGGAACTGATAAAGATACAGCATTAGACAAACTGGACGAATCGGACACCCTAAAAAAGGGAATGGGCAAAGTATCAGAATTGGACAAATTGGACACACTTAAAAAGGGAGTTAATAAAAATGATGAATTGCACAAATTGCAATCCCTTAAAAAGGAGGGCGACGACTGGAGCAACCAAATAACAGAAATTGAAGACTACTTTAAAAGTATCGAGATACCAACGCAACCCGTAAAGATTAACAGTTACAGCACAATAACAGATTGCAAAGAGTACATAAAAGCACACATCACAATTGTAAAGGCTAACAACGGCAAAGAGACGTTTTTACCACACCTTAACAGATTGCACGAACTAAGGCAATTTTTAACCACTTCACCAAATCAATAAAGGCAAAAAAAGCAAAAATAATACATCTTTGTATCTTATTTGTACCTTCAATACACACAAACAATTCTAATATATTGATATACAGCTATGTATAAAATTAAGTTACTTTTTGTATCGGAAAGTAATGAATATAATAATATCGCTCTCTCTTATTTGAAAACTACTTTTGCTGGTCGGCCTGTCTTGCCGGCTGCTACTGGTACAATAAAGTACATTCCGGCATTAAACTTCTGGCTGTCTAGTTCCACTTCTCGTCCATGAACCTGTATAGATTGAATCATTTGGCCAGTAACATCGTAAATCAAGAGCCGTTCTACATGTTGTCCAAAAGACACTTTCACATAATCTGATGCCGGGTTGGGATATACGGTAGTAATGACTTCTGGAGCAGCATCCGTAGTACCTACACCGGTTTCACATATTCTAGGATAATAAACATTGATGGCTTTAAAAATATATTCAACCAGATATGGAAATAGGTTGGGATCCGTAAATATCTCAGTATGACCACCACCTGGCACCACTTCAAGTGCTTGAGGTATGCCTTTTAATGCAGCCCAAGTGTGCAATACCCTAGAACCGTAAGCCGTCGTAATATCGAAGAAATTAGCTGAATCTATCGGTACAGAGGTGTCAGCATCGCCATGATAACTCATCAAAAATGGATCTCCTTCATCAAATAAGTCAGGCGTAAAAGTCGCTCCTGCAAAGTTGAAAACGCCTAAGATGTCTTGCTCATCATGAGAAAGGTTCTCTGCATCTCCTGTATTACCCTTAAAGCCGCCTTGAGCATTGATTTCATCCAAAATAAAATCTGGAATAGGGTCGCCACGATCCAGATAAGCTGAATGGAGTACGGTCACTGCACCAGCAGAGTAACCACCTACCATCATTTTGGTCGTATCAATTCTAAATATATTAGGTCCTGCAGCATCCGATTTAAAAAACCGGTATGAAGCCTTAAAATCATTCATTGCCTTGACAACTCCTCGGATAAAGCCTGCCTTGTCAGGAATGCCAAATATCAACCGATAATCAATAGATGCAGTGACAAATCCTCTTTTTACAAAATCTATACAAAAACCAGACATGTCTGCCTTGCTTCCGGATAAAAAGCCACCACCATGTACAAAAAGAATAAGTGGTCGTCGCTCTACAACATCTCCTTTGGGCTGGTACACGTCCATATACAAGTCGAAATTTTCAGGTATAGGTCTGGCATACTTCACTGAAGTCACGGTATAGTCAGAGAAAACATATTCAATGTATCTCTTTCCGTCACATCCAATCGGAGATTCTTGAGCGATAACCCAAAGACTCCAAAAAGCTAGAATGAATACGAATGTTATCCTCATTTATATGTTTTAAATCAAATATTTAAATGAACCTTTTCAACTGTAAATTTAGACATTTACCTGCGTTATAAGTAGGTTTGTCCCACAAATATACAGTTTCATTTTTTCAAATATCATTTTTGTTAACTATTCAACCTAAAATCACTCTGCATAGATAAATGGACAAAACCATTTTAAATATTGCATACTTGATCATCACACTGATGAGCTTTATTAGGTCACTCAAGCAATAAAATATTGACGGTTGTCTTAGGTTACACTTGAGAAAGTCAATGGTTTTCAGATAGGATCATTTTCTATATAATCAATCCTGCAAATCCTAGATCCATCATGTCTCAATTGTATATCCAAAATGATTGGAAACAAATACATAATATAACCCGTTGTGCGATTAAAGCAGGGCATATTTTATGTTATTTAGTGGTTTGCCGTTATAGTGATTTAAAAATTGTAGGATTGTGAACCCTGCTAGCTTTGCCCATATTCTAGTACATAACCCC